>JAABUN010000093.1_pt1 | contig 201186 bp, 177 predicted proteins | sample 5559311 | NCBI WGS metagenome assembly JAABUN01 (sample SAMN10711877, study PRJNA513370) | rock metagenome | isolation source: Antarctica rocks | place: Antarctica: Victoria Land, Siegfried Peak sud | reverse complement strand
AGGGGGTTGGGTTGGGATTGGGGAGGAAGGTTAGCGCTGAGGGGAGGGGAGGGGGGGTGGAGGTTCGGTTGGAGGATTCCAGAGCTGTGGTTGTGAGGGGGGCGGAGGGGGGTGGGGTTCCTGAGGGGGGTTTGAGGAGGGTGGGGTTCGAGATTGGAGAGTGGGTGCGGGGGTGGGAGGAGAGGGGGAAGGAGAGGAAGATGAGTTCTTAGGGTTGGGATGGTATGTATTGCGGGTTTGTGATTGATTGATTGGTTGGATGTGGCGGCGAATGGTGGTGGGAGGAGAGATTTGGGTTTCGAGTTGTTGTGGAAAGATACTTTGGTGAGAGAGGACATAGGAAAGACGGTTTGTAATGTGATAGCGTAGCGTAGCATAGTATAAATGCACATCTTTCACACATATTTTCCATACCTACCCCGTCTCCCTATCGAGGAAGCTGTACATGTATACAACGTACGGTAGCGTAGCGTAGCCAATCCACCGTACGATCGACTCCTTTTTCCGCTATGTCGTCGCTCTTATCAAGGGGATTTGTTAGAGGGCAGAGGGGTTAGATTGATATTCAGATGTAGAGTTGGAAGGATGGCGAGGCAGGATACAAAAAGAGGGTTTGTGTTGTAATAGCATAGGATAGCGTGGTATGGTATGGCATGGCACATGTTTCACACCAATATCCATAAACTACCCCGTCTGCCTATCGATCGAGAAAGCTGTACATGTCCATATACAACGTACGTAGCGCGGCGTAGCCAATCCTCCATCCAACCCACCAATCTCCACTATTCCGTCGCCTTCCGCACATGAGCTCTTACCTACTTACCTAGCTCTTTTCGTATATAGGCAAACCATCTTATCCGATCTGAATCACAAAACATAAAAACGCCGGGGATATCATGCACCACGCCCAAGAATGGCAATCCGCAGTTGTAAAATAAACGCCAGGTACCCAATGCACTCGTGTCATCATGCATCGATATACAGGTGGCTGGCTGTATTTCCGATGCTTCTTCTTGCTCTTTTTGGTTGGGGGGTGGGGGTTGGGTGGGCGAGAGGGTGGGTTGGATGGTGTGGATGATGTCGGGAGGTGAGGAGATTGGGTTTTCGGTTGTGGGTGTTGTAGGAGCGAATGTTACAACCTGAATATGGTAGTGGTTGTAGGTGTCAGGGCAAAGACGAACTGTTTATCGTTTCCTCGCCCCGATACCATTGCTGAGCTTGGATTTCGCCGGTCGCTTCGGCGGCGGTGATGCATCGGCGTCGCTGGAGTGGACGGAGTCTACAGATTCGTGGTCGACGTCCTCACCGCCAGAACCTTCGTCGACGGAGTCGACATTGGTGGAAGAAGCCTCTTCATCTAGTAAGCTTTCCCCCTCGCTATCGCTTCCTTCGTCCGCTGTGTCGGCGATGATGCCGTTTGCAGTGTTAGGCATGTCGTCACCACTCTCCTCGTCTTCGCTGGGAGCGTCACTGCTGTCTTCGCCATTACTGGCGCTGGTTGGTAGCTTTGGATTTGCCTGCCGCGGCCGTACTCCGTTTTCAACGCCATCATTTACCTCCTCTTCTTCAGAAGCAAATTCCTCCTGCCCCTCGACGTAAATGACGCCTTCCTCGTCATCCTCTTCTAGCGCATTCGCAGCTCTTGAGCGCGACTGCATGCTTTTCCTCAGGTTCATCTGCGCTTCCAGCATGTCCAATTTGCCTTTTAGGGTAAGCAGTGGCTGCAGGCTATTCGCTCGATCTTTGACTACGCGATGAAGTGAGGCCAACTTTTGCATGACTTCGGGTTGTCCGGCAAGATAGCCTCCGTGAGCTACCAACGTCCATTGGATCCAGACCATTAGGCTGCCCGCTCGGCCTGGTCGACTGTGAAGTCGTTCGGCAAGTTTTTGCAGAAGTGTCGTTGCGAAGGAGGAGTCGAGTCGTTCAATGGTAGCACGGACTATTTGCAGGTCTCTGATGTGGAAGCAGGTTTCCAGAAGATTGGTGTCATTCGTCCGAAGTGATTGGGTTAGGACTGTCCCAAGTGACATGCCTGAAGGTAGGTGTTGTAGACCTTTCTCCTCTACCGGTACCAAACTTTGAGCATTTTGATCGGTGAAAGACGCTTGAACGTCGACGGCTTCAGGTGCGTTAGCTCGAAGAAGGTCTCCAAACGAAGGCTCTTCCGCTGCTTCAGCCTGCACTTCGCCCGCATCCGAGCCTTCATCAACAACTTCTGGTGCCTCGGTATCCTTCATTTCAACGTCTATATTTTCCGTGTCTTCTTCCACGCCCGTTTCTTCGCCCTGCATAGGCCTCGGTGGATCTTCTTCTTCCGAATCGCTTTCCTCACCACTCGAAATTTCGATGACCTCTGATGGCTCATCAGCCATTGGGACATCCTCCACATCCCCTCCGTTGACGATGACCACGCGCGACTCGTCCACATGGCTCCTGCCAATGTCCTTAACCCCGTTCATGACGGCACCTCCAATGCCAGCGCCTCGTTTGGCCTTTGTGATATCGGTTTCATTCTTCAAAATCATATTACCACCAGCCTCATCTAGCCACTGAACCTTATCGAAAATAACGTCGACACCTCCTTCCACCCAAGCCAATGCAATGTCGTTACCTTGAAAACAAGCGTTCACAAGAGGAACAACCGTGGACTTTGTATCATCTTTTCTTATCCGGACCAGAGCAGCCCTCTTCCGGTTGATTCGCTGAGCTCGAGCCTTTGGGGTTTCTGCTTCTTTCTTGGACGGTACATTGCCGAAATCGAAGGGTTCGGGAAAGATCTCCAGTGCGCCATCCTTATTCACCACCAGAAGGGCTTCCAGTGGTCGCGACAGACGCACTGAGAGATCTTCTTCCCTCTCCGCCAGTTTCGAGTTATCCGGACTTGAGTATAAGTCGAGAGACAAGACCTCATTCTCAGTCGGCAAAGTGCCGATCAGGGTAGGTGACTCTGCATCGAATACAGGGATGAAATGATCTGTTTCCGCGGCAGTCAGGAAACGCAGCGATTGCGAGGATCTTGTTGTCGAATTCAAAATTGCACGTACAGTGTTCGTGGAAGCGGTAAAAGTGTGCGGGGGTTTCTTAGACTGTGGATCCAAGATGTAAGCGTTGTGGGAGGCACATATGATGGAGGAAATTGAAGGGCGTATTGCGTGGGCAGGCCCGTGGGGCAGATTCACGATTCTGATCCTGTAAGCAGGCGACCGACAATTTTAATGTGCAAGACTGTCTTGCCTCAAAACTTCGCCTTTCCTCAAGTCCCACTGCACAAGATTTCCATCTCCAGCTATACTCCAACCCTCCCCATCGAGTCCATAGTTTGCGAACTTGAAGTCCCTGACACCATGGGTATGCGTATCCCGTAGTATCCTCCTCACTTTCGACTCTGTAGGTGAAAATAGATGAATCTCCGACTCGCTTGATCCAAATGCAATAACAGCGTCCGAGCTGTCTTCAACAGAAATAGCTGAGTCGCCATTGATCTCCTCGCCGGATCTCTTCCTTTTCTTGTGCGGCTCTTTGTGGTGTTGTCCGTGGTAATTGGTGCCATGGTAGCCCCAATCCAAACATGTTATAGAAGCTTTTGAACCTATCGCGTGATCGCACAGTAGCCGGCCTGTAGTCGTCGCATGTATACGAAGATGTTGAGAGTCAAAGTCTTGGATAACCGAGGCAAACAACGACAGCTGTAATCTTGAGGGTGAGAAGGATGATCGGAGAATTGACGATTTGTTAGCGGTCTGTGTTGTCGAGGACGACGCAGGATTAGCAGCGGATGAGATGTTCGAGACCATGCCCTTTGGCTTCTTCGAGACTCCCATGGCGAAGTAGATTCAATGTCGTCTGCTCATAGTGCAGTTTATTGCTTCATCCCACGAACTTTTTTCCCTCTCGGCTAAGCTGTTGACTAACGCCTCTGGGACAAGTCTGTATTCTTAAGGTTACGAACGAGGGTCGGTGTCAAAAGTCTCTGCCCGCCCAATTCCGGGTAAAAGTCGGCAGAGACTTTTGACACCAACCCTCGGAAGGCTCGTTTTTCCTTCTCTTGAGCATCTCACTCCTGTCCCCACCATCAATTTGCAATAAATATGAGCAGTACCAAATCACCCTCCGCGGCCTGCTATGGTTACATCTCAGTAATGATATCTCATTCTCCTGTTCATCGTATTGTCGTCACGAGTGTTTTCCACTCTGTTCCCCATGTATTTGGTACCATCGATTATCTCTACACACGGTACGGATTCTATGAAAATACTAGCTTCGCTCGAAGATTTGTGGTCCTTGGACGCATCTGTCTGGATAGACTCGCTCCGATCGTTGCACATAATGCTTTCGCCCTTCGTTGCCGGTACACCTTTGGTCATTGTTGTACAACATATTGCCGCCTAAAGCCGGCCAAGTATGTCGGTTTATGCTCAAAGGTTACCGCATATTAACGGTACGTACACAATTCATCCCGAAGTACTGGATTTGAGACTCCGCGACTGTTGCGATGTCACTGCTTTAGCAATCAGGTCGCGTGACCATACCGGATTGCCACTGTTGTGCCTTATGAACACAGGAGAATCACTGAGTCATAATTGACGCGGGGTCGATCGGAATCAACGGGAGTGACCTATCGGCGGTATCGGAGCCTCCTCTGTTAGGTGGGTAACGTCGAACGAATCGTCCACTGGGGATTTGATCTCTTACATGGTCGTCTTAGATGAGTGTCGCTGGATGAACGTTGCTACCAGAACAAGAAGCAGGTCACTCACTGTAAGGGAAACTCCGGGTTTGAGGCAAAACGCGTAAAAGATAGGGGCTTAGGTCGTAAACACGGTCTATACTGCATATAGCTTAGCAGGCTTCGAAACCTCCAAAGGCCGACCAATCATTAATTTCCATCTGCGGTGACCCCTGTATTCCGTCGGCAGTGGCCACGCTATCCTTTGCCATGAATCTATATAGGACCTCGGCCATCGCCCGCATTCTTTTCCACCCTCCAGTCCCAGAGAATCAGCATTTTCGATACGCGCCAGCGCATCACTCATCACTCCCATATTGTACCTCTCAAGTCTCGTGACCCACACCCCGAAAATAATCCCATAACTCGGTTCCGATCCTTGACTAAGCGACTTAAGCCCTACCTTACTTAAACCCCGCGATCCCTCGACATCGGCGACTTTGACTAGTTTGTCCGACCCTGAACAACACCCACATTCGGCTAAAGTGAAGGTATTCGGAAGTGCCAAGACTCTTCATCAATACTTCAAACTTCATCACATCGGTGATCTGTATCAACATTACTTTACTCACGCCTTCGCGCAAACCAGCATCTGTCAGCACATATCTTCGATAGTTTCTGGAAGGCCTTAGACAATACAATTCCCTACGGCACTCGATGCTAGCTGATTCCTGAGCGCAAGACACGGCGCAACGTCATCTCAACATTCCTTGTGCCTTCTCACCTTGATCTCTTGTCTTTTGATCTTCATGCCTGCTCTCAAGAATTCCCTTCATTTGACTATGTCGTGAGAGCGCATCACAACTCAAAGCTACACTCTCATTCTGTTGCGCATAGATATGGCTGTGTTCGAGCCTGATCGTCGCGCCTTCGAAGCGAAAGCTCATCTTGAAGCTCAAGATCACCATTTGGACTTGAACTTAAGCCCTCATGAGTAAGTTCGCTCTTTCTCATTTGATCATCGTTTTGCCCATGTTAACGGCTGCCTTTCAAAGGATCCCACTTCAGAATGGTCACAAACTGAACGACTCTTTTGATTCACCTTCCTCCGCAAACACCTCAGCCCATCAGAAGAACTTAGATGTCGACACCCACGACTTTGCGCCAACGACCAACGGCGTTGTAGACCTTGAAGAGCATTATGTGAACGACACCCAGACCTCTGCTGATCCAAGCTCAGACCTTCCCAACTCTGGTGGGCCTGGCGATGTTCCCCTCGAATCATCCAGTCAATCTGTGCCCGACGATATGGTGGATCAATCATCATTAATAGTCGATAAAGCTCACTTCGATCCAGTACCAACCATAGTTCAGCAGCCTACTTCCGACCTTCGCGAAGAGACTCAACCAGCGAGCGCTGAAGAGACAGCTGTGATTAAGGAACACAAGCAGCAACAGGATTTGATCCATGATCCCGAATTGGCCAACGCTGTCACTTCAGGCGCAATGGATTCTTCCATAACAACTACGGAGCTAGATTCAAGTGCAGATCCGCTTGCGCTAAATCAAGATACTACCGCCAGCCTGAACGAGGCATCGGTCCCTTTAGCAGCTCACCCACCGGTTGACGAGAAGGATCTGATTCGGACGCCGTCAGACCAGTTTGCGACAATCCCAAATGTGGACATACCGGATCATGCGTCTATGCCCGCGCCAGAAGACACAGTAGCGGAAGCTCCTAGGGAGAATGCACCCTCCGCAGCCACATCGGCTGACGTCTCCGCACCCAACTCTCAGTCTGCACCCCCGAATGATCAGGTCATGCAAGATACCCCGCCTTCACCAGCAAAGTTGGCTAGGGCGCGCGAGGATGATGATTTCGAGGACGGCCCAGCAGCGAAGCGGTCGAAAACGGAAGACAATACATCAACAGAGTTCAAGGTGCCGGAGCGACCAGCGATCAATACACAGATCAATGGCGCACAGACAGAGGATCCTGCGAAGGAATCTCGCCTTATGACAACACCACAGTACAAAGCAATTCAAAGAGTCATGCAAAACATCAAACGTGTCCAAGCTGCCACCCCCTTTAGGCTTCCCGTCGACCCCGTGGCCCTCAATATACCAAGTTACCCTACAATCATCTCGAAACCAATGGACTTGAGAACTCTGGAGGATAATTTGAAGGCGGGGAAATATCAAAGTGTTGAGGGTTTCGTGGCAGATTTCAATCAGATAGTCGATAACAGCAGCGTTTTCAACGGCGCCAACCACACCATCACAGGTCTTGCCAATCAAATGAAAGCTTCATTCGAAAAGCAAATGGAGAAAGTGCCCGGACCCGAGGTCATGGACTCCAGTCCTGCAGACAAAAAGAGGAAATCGATCATACCACCCGCACCAAAGGTGTCAGCTCCTCGTCGAGAATCACGATCTTCTCTTCCTGGAGCTGCACGATCACCGGTATCTACGGCTTCTACACCGACCTTTGCGCTCGGTCCTCAAGGAGTGCCACTGATTCGCCGCGATTCAACGCTAGGGGATGGACGTCCAAAGCGCGAGATTCATCCTCCAGCTCCACGAGATCTTCCATATGCCAATCAGAAGCCGAAAAAGAAAAAGTATCAATACGAGCTGAAGTTTTGCGACAAACTCCTAAGCGAGCTATCGAAACCGCGGTATGCACGCATATACTCGATCTTTTCGGCACCAGTTGATCCTGTTGCCTTGAACATACCAACATATCATAGCGTAATCAAGAAGCCCATGGATTTCGGTACCATGAAGACAAAGCTAGACCATGGTGAATACGAGAACGCCAAGGAGTTTGAGATTGACGCAAGACAAGTTTTCCAGAATTGCTACAAGTTTAATGGACCATTGGAACCGGTGCACCTGGCGGGGAAAGAGCTTGAAAGTATCTTTGACAGTGAATGGGCGCAAAAGCGTGACTGGGTGGAGGCAAATACACCGGCTTCGGGCAATCAGTCTCCAGGTAGCTCTGAAGCTGACGATAGCGACGAGGAGGATGAAGAAGACGAGGAAGAGGACGAGGCGGCGGCTCAACTTTCAAAGCTGCAACAGCAGATAGCACAGATGTCTAGACAAGTGGAGATGATCACGCAAAAGAAAAAGTCACCGCCAGTTTCCGGTAAGAAGGCCACCAAGAATAATAAATCAGGACGAAAAGACATCAAAAAGGCTCCAGCACCCGCCAAAGTCGAAAAGAAGGCAGCTCCTAGGCCTCCGAAGAAGGTCCCTTACATCACGTACGAGCAGAAACAGGATATCTCGAATCGGATCAATAGCCTGTCTGAGACGAAGATGTCGACCGCTCTCGACATCATCCGGCGTAGCATGCCAAACTTAAAGGTGAGACCTCATTTACAGAAGAATAAATCTATATCCATCAAATATTTCAGACCACGAATTAGACACTAACTTTCCATACTTGAAGGGCGTCCAGGATGATGAGCTTGAGCTTGACATCGATGAGCTTTCAGACGACGTCCTCTGGAAGCTTCTCCAATTCGTACGTAAGCATGTACCACGTGCCGAAGACTCCTCCCCAGCCCGACCACCTCCCACCGCTTTCAGCACCGCTCCCACACGCAAGAAAAACAAGCCGATGAGTAAACACGAGCAAGAAGCCAGAATTGCGCAGGTGCAGAACGGTCTGTCCGCGCTCCAGAATCCTGGCTCTGCTCCCGTTTGTAAGTTGTCCCTTTCACAAAATTAGAGGGAATAACACTCACTCGGTATTGCAGACGACGACCCAGGGCCTGATCAGGATAGCAGTGAAGGGTCCGAGAGCTCCGAAAGTGAGGAGGAGTGAGAGCTCACTTACCTTTGATTCTCCATTGGCTTTCCTTCTTTCCAGATCGGACTGCATGCCCTCGAATTCGTTTCAACACAACAACACCTATTACCACCACGACCACATTGTGTATCCTCATACTCCACATCATCCTCCCGATGAGAATGAGAGGTGGAGGAGACAGAAATTGCCATTTAGCGAGCGTTGCAAGAAAAGAGTAAATTGCTTGAGAGGCAAGCAATGAGGACTATGATGAACGAGAATGTTCTCGCTTGCATCATGCTCGACAAAGCATGAGAATGTACAGATAGGAAGCAGCATATAGCTTTACCAAGGTATCAGCTACAAGATGCTCACAGCTGTCACGCTTTTCTATTGATCCCTTTTAACAGATCTCCATTGGCAGATCTCCGAGCTCCATTTTTGGCGAGTCTCAGCTTCACTCTCCGAAAGAAATCTACTTCCATACGAGCGACTAATCTTCTCATCTTAAAACTCCAACTTCCTTTCCCTATTCTTGTAGTATATTTTGTTCCATGAGCCTTCCTTCTGTTCCACCCCGTGTTTACCACCTTCTTGCATGCGTATATATATATTATATACACCCCGAACTTAGGATTTGAAATTGCCGTTCCGGGACGGGAAAGGGAGCAGGGCCGCTCTAGAGGGAGCACTAAGGGAGCAAGGGGGCGCAGCGAGGGAGTAGGGGGGAGAGCACTAAGGGAGCAGCGAGGGAGCATGAGGGAGCACTATGGCGCAGTGCAGGGGGCAGCAGGTGGGAGCCTGAAATGGCTTCCTCCGCCTCGGTTTGAGCTGCCCTCGTTGCTTTTCTGCCGCCTAGACTGCGCCACTTTCCACAGGATCTATTTGGCAACTGAAGCGATCAGGAGGAAAACTTCCAGCTCAGGAATGATTTTACCCGTCCCGCCCTGCCAAGGCAACCCTGGACGGGCACAACCTTCTGGCGCAACCACCACATTAGATAGTCTCACTCACAACTTCTGGCGATGTAGGTCTATCCTATCGTATTCCAATTGCTTTCCTGAGCACATAGCCCCGTTATAAATTATGCTATCAGAATATGAACGCGCGGCCGTCTTCCAATATGCAGATTTCAATACGACTGCTCTTTGCCGTTTGATAAGCAAACTGCGTGGATATAAGAGAATCGGGCATAAGACAGTGTGGCGATGGGGCTGCGACGAGATTGCGCACTTGGTGCAATTATTAGGAAGCTAACTACTGCCTTGCAAAAGATGAGGCTGGCAGGCCTTTATGTATTTAGTCATCTAGCTAGCTATATGTTGCGACTCCTAGTGACTTATCCCCTGGAAAGGATGAGTCAGCTACGACGTGTAGGTGACCTTAGATCTTCCATATTTCACACTTTTTGGGAGACAGCGTCGAGGCTGTTGCACTGTGTAGCCGTCTGGTTTCTGCTCAAGAAAGTCGACCAAAGAATTAAGTTTTTTGGCGTTTTGTTCACCTCCTAGGAAGCACCATGAAGACTTTTCGGATCCGTCTCGAATATCCCTGTAGGTGACTTCGATGCCCAGACGTCGAGCCGGATCCTCAGGTACCGTGTCTACGGCGCAGACGTTGGGGTGGACTTCACCTGCACGCTTCAAGTCGCATCGCACACGAACATCGCAATCGAAGCCGGCCGCCTCTGGAACAGTGATAGTCACTTCGCGAAAGAAAACTCTTCCTCCGGGCTGGCTTTCCGGTTTTTTGCAGTGGAAAAATCTGTTCCCCAGCAATCTTGTTCGAAGATTGCCGGTCCATTTCCTGGCGCCATGGGGACCAGCGCTGTCCCGAGGGCCACCGTCATCCCGAGGGCCAGGAACACCGCGAGAGCCAGAAACACCTTCATCCTCGATGTCCTGCTCATCGTCGGTGTCCTGCTCATCCATATCTTCATGAAATCCTTTCTCCAGCATCTCTTTGATCCTTGAATCCATCAACGTTCGCTCCGCCTTTTCGTCTTCCGCGCGGAGGTCTGGATGGGCCCGGTAGTACTTGACCTTGTACCTAGGCATTTGTTCGTACTGGATCTGAGGGTCGATTGGATAGAAGTAAGCCCTTCCATGTCCTGAGTTCCGACATTCTTTGCAGACGAATCTTCGGACAATATAGCCCGAGCCGTCTCTTGCATTCAGTGGGACCCGATCTTGTCCCACTATTCCTCTGCATCTGCCGCACCGTACCATGATGTGTGGATCGTCCCCTAAAACAAGCTCAGGATCTCTGGCCCATCTGTAGGTGCCCTGAGATAGCCTCATTGATATAATCCAAGATTTATAATGGATGCCATCGATATTATCTTGACGTTTATCCCGAAATGCTTGGGGAACGTCAATAGAGGCCCACTTACTGCTGCCGGGTTGACACATGAGATCGCGAATCTCTTGACCCATCGGGTTTTGGCTATTCAGACCTATCATTGATGTTCTGATGGCGTCTTCAGGGAGGTAGCGTACCATCTTTGTTTCCGGTAGAGTCTGGAAAAAAAGACACAGTAATAGCTCTCCGTAGTTGAGGATTGCTTTCTGTTCTTCTTTGGTCACGTCTTCTTTGGAGATTGTACCGAGGGTAACATACTGAACTCGTTTGTCTCCCCTCCGAGTTACTTCGTATTGAGCACTGAATTTGTGACGCCTATCGATCAAATGACGTTTAACGCGTTTTGAGATATTGATCGACTGCCCTACGTAAAGTGCAAGATAATCTTCTTGCACTGGTTGAGATAAGTCGGTAACAACGCCCAGGTACCAACCTATCCCTTCTTCATCTTCGGCTTCTGGCAGCCTCAGCAAGCTGTTAAATATTTTTTAGCAATATTCGTTAACGTAAGCTTAAAACTTACCGAGACCGGTCATCGGTACAACTATCGATAAAAAGCTGTTGGGTCTGGGCTCCGAACGAATTCCAAATAAGTTCGTCAAGCCGCTTGACTTTCAGAATTTGCTGCTGCTGGTCTGAAAATTCAGAGTAGATGCTCCAAAAGATCGCATCGAAATCTCCCCGCTGGACTTCATTAGGAGGCTCGTCACCTGCTACTGGAGGCACGCTCTGCCCTTCCAGCCCTGACACAGCATCCCGAACATCTTCTAGTCTTATCTCCTCTTGCCCATCTCTGTAGGTCTCGTCCGTGTCCCAGTTAGCGACTTCCCTGGCTTCTTCGATAGCCCGCTTTAACCTTTCTCTTTCGCTAAGAACGAGCTGCCAGAGAGTATCGTCTTGTTGCAAAGCCTGCTCTGCCAAGAGAATTTGTCCTTTCTGAAATTCGTCTGGAGTATATTGAGTGGTCTTGTTTTGGAGTGGTGGACGTTGAGGACGGCGGGGGACATGGTTGTAGGGACATTCCGGACCTTTTTTGCATCCACCCTGGTTATTGAAATACCTTGAAGACCAGTCATTATTCTGCAATACGGCCTTCAACATCTTGTACGTACTTGCAATTCATTGTTGAACGGATATCAACATGCTGGTAAGGGCAGTCATCTTCGTTGCATTTACCGAACTTGCTGAAGTGCCTAGAAGAACAGGTTATTTGTCTGCAATGTGGCGATGAGGCATCTTATACGTACGCGCAAATCAGTCTCGATAGTCGCTTGGGTCTTATAGGGTCAATTGCTGGTCGCTTGGGGACTCGAGTGGCATTCTTTGAGGCTTGTCGCTTGACGCTAGGTGTGGCCTGCCCTTCAGGTTGACTTTGCACTTCAGCTTGTTTTAGCATTTCAGTTTCTCTTTCTTGCTTCTTCGTTTTTCGAGCTAGCGAATTATTGAATGTCCATTCTGTGAACTTAAAAACAGGATCCCGAGCATTTCCTGTGCGTGGCTCCCAAAACGTGGTGGATTCTTGGTGTCATGCGAATACTCGCAATCATACCCTTTTCGGCAATTGTTCCGTCCTTGCGCTATTGACCAGAAATAACTATACCTAGAATTAGTTGTTAAAAGCATATCCATACTTGATATACATACTGGCAAGGTGTGTTTTTGTTTTCTCGTCGACGTTCCAGTTCCTGATCTCCCGCTTCTTGCTGCCTTCTCACTCTATCCCACTCCTCTTGGGTTCGCCTGGCGGGTTTTTTGGGTAGGAACTTGAGTTTTTTCGGTTGACCGTCGGAAAATCCTCCATGGGGTTGAGACATTGTTCCGCAGGTCTCGTCTTGAATTTGTATTCTGTTCAATGACACTGTCAGTAATATCGCTGAGTACCTTAGGGTAGTAGGGCTGCTGTTCAAACAGCTGTGCTATATCACTAGCAAGAAGCTTGGCAGCTGAGAGATGCAAAAAACAATGAGGCCTTTATCTGGGAGTCTTTATGTAGTGTTGTATACAAGTTGTGTATAAAAGTTTTGTGTGGAAGTTGTGTGTGGCAGTGTTATGAACAGGGTGCGTACAGAGTTCTGGGGAAGTGTTGTGAAATGACCGCCTAAAGACTTCTGCGGAAGTGTTGTAGGTTGGTTACCTGGTGACTTTCGTAAAGGTGTTGAAGATTGACTGCCCGTTGACCCTATGTCAATGTGTTGTCAAATGACTTCCTGGCTGACTTGTTTCGAAGGATTGAATCTGCTTGATCAAGCAAGATTTCTTTTCAAACTAGATTGATAAGTTGTTGTAGTTAGGAATTTGTAGCAATGGAAGTTGTGGGAATCGAAGTTGTGAAAGTAGGAAAGCTGAGAGCTGGAAAGAAGACGGGACGACTTGTCTGAGATGAAATCTCATGGATCACTAGAACTAGGTGCAGTCTACATGTAGGGCTGATGGAAGTCAACTCAATCCGATAAGTCTGATAAAGGCGACTTGTCTGAGTGGGGCAATGAGTGTTGAGTTTTGCAACTAGCAGGACTATCTCTGAGTAACTATACATCGAGGAGGCAAAAACCGTAGCGGAGCTAGCCATATTGGTATTCCGACAAATACAGCAGGCATTGAATACAATCCTACACATTTTCTAGATCTCTACCTAGAGTATTAAAGAAGGGTCTACATAGAAGGGCTGCCCCTTTCCTTATATTGAACCGGCCCTCCCTTAAGACTGTGTCTAAGATCAAGCACTAAACCCTCCTCTTCTGTTTAAGGGACCTGAATGTCCACTTCGTTCCTATCGAAGTCCGTGTTGTACAAAGAGCAAACACACCCATTAATCCGAAAAGTACCATCAGGTCGGACACGGACCCGGTGGGCCATCATATTTAGTTTGTGGAATGACGGTTGTCGATAGAACAGTACAACATCCCTCAGGACATGAACATTTATTTCGTCCCCATCGAAGTCCGCGTTGTACGGAGTGCAAATGCATTCATTGATCCGAAAAATACCGTCAGGTTGGACACGGACATAAATATTTATTGAGTATCTGTTGGTCTCACACTATTGGAAGCTTCTCAATTTAAATTTGCTTTTTGAAAGGAGATATGTGTTGAAGCGGGCTCACGAACCTAGAACTTGGGTAGAAAATTGAGATATAGAGGAAACAGTTGTCTGAGGGTGGACTGTCCTATTTGTGATTGCTAGTTTCTGCACTAGTGATTGGCGCTCGGCTGTTCGGGTGGAGGTAAGATTGATATGCCACTGTGGAGTCGCATTACCCAGGCCGATCTAGGTCCGGACGAAACACCGATGGTCTGATGTATTCGGGGGCTGTCAGATCGGAGAGCCGGGGTTTCCTGAAATGTTGAACAGAGGAGGAGTCCGAGTCCTCAATTGGCTTTTTAGGGACAATTTCTTGAGCGAAAATAGTGGAGGAGGCTAGAGATATTATTTGATGTTTTGCCAAGTGGAGCTCTTTCAAACGATGAATGAGTTGGAAATCGAGTCTCGTAGATTGTGTATTGTTGTGTTTGGAGATGAACCTTGCCTGCGGATTGCATATAAGCAGCCCAGACTTCCTGATATTTCTTCCGGCTGCATGGGAAATGTTACATACCTGCAACTCCTGAGCCTCGCTAATTGATCATGAAAAAGCTGGAATAAGTGGCAAGTACGGAGACAAGCCATAGCCCGCGTACCAAACGTGACCAATGGACTGAGATACGGAGAGTATCCGCGCCTGTAATCATCTCCGTTTAGCGCATTCATATGTTGCTGCACCATGAAGTCAGAGGTCAATTCCTTACAGAAATGCTTAGACAGAATTCACTTACAATGCCAAGGCGGTGCTGGATGTATTCTTGCAGGGAGGAGGCTTGAATATCGGCTCATCGTCCTGGGACCTCTGCCTGAGCCTTCTAATTGGCACATTTGAGGAAGCAGTATCTTCGAAGCTCCACCATTTTGTTAAAAAGGTTCTAGAAATACCCTTTGAAAGATATTGTGAAGCCCAGTGCTCTTACTACAGCTCTTACAACAGGTACACGAACTGGCTCGCTCCAGAAGTATCCTTGAGAGTCCCAATTGGCCGTCGAATATCCGGTGACTGGGCCGCATTCTGAGACAGGCCATTTTCCCCAAATGACCATTGGTCTTCCCTCTGGAGCCAAAATTGCGGCATGCCCTATTTCAAGAGCTGGAAAATCGGTTTAGGGTGGTACAGAGCTCGGAAGTATCCAGGGAGGGAAGCCGGTAGATGTCGATGGTAGATCATGATGGAGCAGGCGAAGACTCGTCACTGCCGAATTTTTCTTTTCTAGGGAAATGGAGGAAGCAGAAAAGGAAGAGAATGAAGGAAAAAGTAGTCTTAGTAGAAGGTAATTAGCATGCCTGAACCCACTGAATGATTTGCTTTTATTCGTTAGTATATCTCCGGAACCGCTCGTAGAAATACAAGTAGAGGCCTTAGCTGGTCATCTTACTTAAGACACCTAAGGGAGGAAGTTTGAAATACAAATGAACTTTAGGAAAAGCTCCGTCCGATTAAGGGAAGTCCAATGTTATTAGGGCATTGTATAAGAGAAAGGTTGACAAGGCGACGGCAGCAGCTTTAGGTAACCACTAGAAGTAGACGGAAAGAGGCCTTTCTTGTGCAATCCCTCTTCTAGCGTAGCTTTAAGCCATGCGTGTTTTATAGACACGACCCCAATGGAGTATCCTATCTCGTGGAGTCCAAAATCGAGCAGGCATCTTGCTATTGGCTCTACGCTGCTGGTTTGTTTATGTTGGGTCTCAAGTCGCTAAGAGTAGCAGAGCCCCGGGAGGCGAGCGAGGCAGGCTTAGGGTAGGTCGCTAGGACAATGTTATGACCGACAACGAGGTTAGCGTTGGGCGTTTTAATGGAAATACTCACCGACAGCCCCTCAAGAAGTATATATGTTGAGAGATGCACTGAAGGTATCAGAAATGCGTATGGCTCGTAAGAAAGTTGCTAAAGAACCTGGTGTGCCTGTCCTTCAATTAAAAAAGTTTGATCATATTGTATATTAAGATCGTTTATATAAATCATTGCAGTCATAGCTCAGTTGGGAGAGCGTTAGACTGGTACCCCTCTCTCTCTCGGTCTCTATATAAGTCTAAGTCTAACCTTTACTAGAAGTTCCGAAATCTAAAGGTCGCGCGTTCGATCCGCGTTGACTGCACTTTTTTTCATGTCCGCGTTGCTTTTAACCACCGAATTTTTTTGACTAAGTCCCTTAATCCTTTTTAATTTTAAGTGTCAGGCGCTAGGGCACGGCCAGGCTCGGAGCAGCTGCCCCACGGCGGGGACCTAGCTCCAGCCGGGTAGGGGTCATATGACTGGCGTTTGGGCATACTGATATATTGGCCCGCTTCTCCAACTGTTGGGAAGCAGATTTCAGTTCTTCTCCTATCTACCTAGATAGCCAATGAATGCATGTGATTGCAGTTCTGAATAGTTGCACTACGTTGTTCCACTATCTTACCCCGCCTGCGCAGAGTGTGATGTGCTAGGCTCCGCTTGCTCCCCGCTTGCGGCGCCCAATTAGGAAAACGTAGTACAGTGGACCTATCAGTATGAACTACAATATGATTGCATTCAGTAGACACGGCAGATGTATGAATGAACTAGTCGCTGCCGTTCCCTATGGGAAGCAGCTACTATTTGAAAAGGTGCTCGGTAGTCATTTCCCCGAGCATGAGGCAATTCGGGGATGTCTCGACAATTGCCCCCGCAGGCGCTCCGCGAGCGCTACCCAATTGAGAAGTCATTGCAGGCGAGGCCCTGACAATGCATTTCCGTATCGTCAAAGAATTGCGCAGCGGTCCTTTTCTGTTTTGTTATTGGAAACGAGATTGACGTAAAAGACAAGCCAAAATATAAAAGGTATTGAGATAAGCAGAACAATAAAGTCAGTTAGATAAATAACGAATATTCTATACACTGTAGACGGAATGAACGAAAAAGAAAAAGGGGAGGAACGAATATAGACAGCCGGCAGAGTTACATATGGAGCCATAGGATCAGCATCTACTTCCAGCTGCACCAAGGGTCTCGCTTAAACTTGCAAGAAATCGACGAGGACGAAAGAAGGAAGTGGCTGAAGGGGAGCACGAGCGAGCGTCGAAAAAGCACGGGATAGCACTGGGAGAACATAAGGGAGCATCGAGGGAGCATGGGAGAGCAAAAAGAGAGCATATCGACGAAACGGGCGTTAGCAGGGGAGCAAAGCGGCGGCCGCTGAATCAGCTATGGATCACGTGTTGGCTTCGGTTCGGGGATTTTATATATATATATAGCATCCCCTAACTGAAGTCAACACGTGACCGCCCGCTGACTCAGGTGCCGCCGCTTTGCTCCCCCGCTAACGCCCGTTTCGTCGATGTACTCTCTCTTTGCTCCCCCATGCTCCCTCGCTGCTCTCCCCTGCTCCCTCATTGCTCCCTCGTGCTCCCCCTCAGCCACTTCCTACTCTTTAGCTGCTATTGCGTTCTTATAAGATTAAACGAAAACGTCTAATCAGCCTGTTTTAGATGCTGATTAGAGAGGAGCCGGTTATGGCTCTACCGACCGCCCATAATGTTATCTTTTGCTCTCGCCCTTTTGCTTTTTCCCTTTTACTTTTTTCCTTCACCTCTAATTGCCTACGTCTTACGGTAACCCGTCAGTGTACTAAATGTCAAGAACGTACTAGAGTAAAGTCATGGTATTGTAGTAGACGAGAATAATAAGCTGAGGAGCAAGCAAGCTGCTTGCTCCGAAGAAAATATCTACTAGAGCCAAGCCGCGCTAGGCCCGATCCGAACGCTTATCCGTTGCTTGTGTCACGACCGTGACACCACCTACTGCGCCTTTGCATAACCCTGTAGATCCCTCTTGCTCCCTCGGTGCTCCCCTTGGCTCCTTCAGTACTCTCTCCAAAACGACTTTGCTCCCTTTCCCGACCCGGAACGGTAATTCTTAATCCTAAGTTTGGAGTGTATATAATAGCTATCCCATAAGGCTGGCAAGGCGCTCGTGTCTTGGCATTCTTGGCAATTTTAGCAATTTCACCCCACCAAAAAATCGCGTTTTCAGCTGAAAAACAGGCCTCATTTTTAATCCTTTTTCATTTTAGACACCACTATGCCTCGCAAACGCGCCTCCGATAATATTGATCACGTGCCAATTGATCCAAAGCCCTTAAAGATCCCAAAAAGGAAGCCCCCCCCGGCGGGGTCTCCTCCTGAACACGTACCAATCCTGATCAACAATCCCCTAGTGCATAATCACAGCTAAATTCTAGAGCATATTGAACCAGACGACGTTTACAATATCTTCTGCTTATTCTTTAGCGATGAGACACTCTGTATAATAAGAGATCATACTAATCAGTATGCTGAATACTACGCTTCTCCAGCTGATAAACGGTTTTCTCGACAATGGCATTCTATTACTGTGGGAGAATTGCGAGCCTATCTTGGTACATATATCTGGATGGGCCTACATCCAGAAGCAGCAGTTGCGGATTTCTGGAATACCAATCCAGATAAAGGGCCTATCCACCAGCGGGTTCGAGAACACATTGCTCTGAAGAGATGGCAGCAGATTGATCGGTTTCTCCATATCTCTCCACCACATCCACAAGAACCCAGCATACAACAAGCGGAGACCCTATTCGACAAGCTTGAACCTCCTAATGATACTCTGCGCCGCCTTTTTAAGAAGTATTGGAAAACAGGTACCCCTCTCGCTGTTGATGAGACAATTCAGCGGTTCATGGGTCGTGCTAAAGAAATCGTCAATATCCCGTCTAAACCTACACCAGAAGGCTTCAAAATCTGGGTTCTAGCAAACGTTGGATGCGTACTTGATTGGCTGTACCATGCCAAGGGGGATCAACTTGGGCCCGTAGATTTGGATGATTTTTGGACCAACGATTTAGGATTTTCAAAAACACAAGCAGTGGTTTTGGATCTTGTGACCCAAGAAGGAATCCTTGGTGGCTTCCAACACGTTATCTGGCTTGATAACCTTTTCACTTCTGCTCGTCTCCTCCGTCAATTGAAGCAAGAAGGCTTTGGTGCTGCTGGTACTGTACGAACATCGAAAACAGTCAGGGAGAAGATTGAAGAATCAATAGGTTCTACCCAACAGAGAAACGCACTCCCGAAAGAGAACAACCGTGGCTTAGATCCTTTTTTAAGCGCTTTGAAGCTGGAACACAATATGCAAATTCCATGGGGAGAGCTCTATCTTGCCAGCGATGGAGAAGTATTACAAGCAGCTTGGAAGGATCAGAATATAGTGCTCTTTATGAGTACTGTTTCCGATGGGATAGAGAAGATTCTGCGACAGCGCCGACGCCCTCCTAAAACAGCTACTAATGCAAGAACTTCCAGAGAAGTATTTGGTGACAATCCTACCAAACAGCTTCTAATCCCACAGTTCATTAATGATTATAATCATTTCATGGGAGGGGTGGATCAAGCTGATCAATTGAGGTCTTACTACAATACTTAACGCAAGCATGTCAAGAATTGGAAGCCTCTTTGGCATTTCTTACTTGATACCACAATCACGAATTGCTTCAAGCTCCATCGCCATTGCCCCCTGATCCGACGTCTACCTTTGCCTTCTGTACGGTATACCCACAAGGAATTCCGTACCAAATTAGCCATTGAACTATTCAATCATTCAAAACGTCCACCCCACAACAGGCCAATTTCAGCTGGCCCGAAACCTCTTACACATTACTTCACCCCCAGTGCAGCCAACAAGCATCAACATATTATTCTTTCTGAGAATATCAGGGCCTGTGTCGTATGTAAAGCTCTGGGGAGACGCCCTGTAGCGGCTAAGAAACGAAAGGCCTTGGGGGAGCTCTCACACAATGTGATAAGGCCTGATCAGGATCCAAAGAAGCGCAAACTGTACCAGAAGAGGACTAGATATGGCTGCAAGCTCTGTAAGCAGTTCATTTGTAGAGAGGGGAGCTGTTGGGATGATCATTTAAAGGCGATATACTAGGTTTTTTTGGTGGTGGGAATGCCAAGACACGAGCGCCCTGCTTGCCAGCTTATGGGATACAGAAGAGCGAAGTATATAAGGTGCGTGCGACGCGACGACGCTAACTCGATCAATTAGTACCTCCAAGCTCTAAGCCGTGACACTTTCCTTTGCGGGAAAGCAGAGTAATCTTTAGACTCAAGGAAATATCAAGACATATTTCAGACTGTTTTAATATAATACCTTTCATCTACTCCCGCGATGTGAATTGTTATGATAGCTTACACTTTGATGCAGCTTTCGTAGTATGTTCCTCATCATCTTTAGGCAAACTCTTTGAGCCGCTCCCTTCAGCTAGCTTAGCAACATTATTCTCCGTAAGATCTGTTTGATCGCGTTTCAAGTATGGGAGGAATGCCGAGACATTAGCATCTAGACTCCTCAAGAGTGCATAATCCAAGGGGGCCTGCCCTTCGTCATCAGTGACAAGATAATTAGCCCCGAGTTCTAACAAGCGTATTAGCGCCACAGGACTATCGTTCGTTGCAGCAATAAATAAAGGCGTTCTCTGAAGCTGAATTGCGAAGCCTCTTGCATTGATGTCCGCGCCTGCCTCCACAAGGATTGTTATTGTCTCCGCAGAATCAGAATAGGAAGCTATGTGCAGGGGAGTAAAACCGGTAAATGCACGAGCATGTACGTCGGCTCCTCTAGCTAACAGAAGGGAAACCTTCCATGGGCTTCCAGAGCGAGCAGCCAAATGGAGAGCTGTGTACTGTTCATCAGACTTTCTATCAACGTCAACAACTGCGTTAAGAATCATCTCAAATATGGCATCGTTGGACTCTCGAGCAGCCCAAATAAGTGCTGACTCGCCGTTGCTATCCATCGAGTGAAGACTTATTTTTCTTTCCAGTAGGCTTTGGAGGACAGCCTCCAGATTGTTTTCAAGTACGGCGCGGAGAATAAAGCCCTCATCCTCAGGTACATCATCGACTTGTGCTCCAGCATCTAGTAGTATGAGTGCAATTTCTTCATGGCCCCGCATGGTAGCGGCCAGGAGAGGTGTCGAACCATCCTCGCTTTTTGCGTTCATATCAGCACCGCTCTCAAGTAACATTTTTGCTAGACTCGCTGTGTGAACTGTGTGAAGTGCAGTGTGGCCATTTCTATCTCGTGATTCCACACTTGCACCTAAGTCAATTACCAGTCTCGATATATCATCCTAATCGTGACCGCATGTAAGAGCGAAGCATAGTAAATTCTGTCCTATTCCGTTCTGAAGCTCCATATCCGCACCCGCTTGTTTTAACAGCGGGATGAGAGCAATAAATCTCGCGAGAACCGCGAATTATAGAGCTGTTCGGCCACGGCGGTCCCTCACACTGAGATCTGGCTTGTGTTCGAGCAATAGCCTTATTGCAGCCTCGTGCAGGTGGGGGGTCGAAAAGATAAAGCGATCCTCAGGTTCTGGATGTTGCATAAACGACAGATCGCTTATAGCCGTCTCCCATTGCAAGTCGCTCAGCTCTTCAAGGGGATCAAGCCCAAAGTTAGTCTCTATTTTCCGATTAAAATGCTCTGTGAAAAATGCAGCCTAACTCACCGATTTCATTGTCGGCTGCCGGGTCAGTGGTTTCTTGTGTTCCCTGGGATTGGGACCCGAATAAATCATACGTGCAGTCCTTCTTCATTAGTTCCATGAAAGGGTGGTATTTCGCACAATAGTGCATGACTGAAGCCCCAGCTGCGTCCCTCGCATCAATGTTAGCATTGCTGTCTAGGAGCAATCGACAGATCTTCTCGTTGCCTCTGTACGCCGCACATTGTAAAGCCGTCCTTTCGAGCATGTCTTTTGCATCCACAATAGCTTTGAATTCGAGAAGGAGACGCACCATATCTTCGCTGTCAAGATCCGCTGCAAAATTTAGAGGCGTTCTAAGCAACAGATCTCTTTCCTCTGGCGAGGCCCCGTTTTGCAACAAAAGCCTTGCGGTAGCGACATGGCCATTTCTAGTAGCATAAATGAGGGGGGTTGACCCGCTGCTATCATGAGAGTTGATCGCTGCTGCATTTTCTGGTTTCGTCTCCAGGACTTTGAGAATCTTCACCATCAGAGGCCGAAAGCCGAGATATGCCGCCACATGAAGCAAAGTCAGCTCCGCTGGCGGGAGCTCCTTCTCAACGGCCATCCAATATGATTGGAGCCATGACACACCCAGCGATCCATTGTAAAACTTGTCACTCGGGGCTTGAAACGGATCATCCGGTACGGAGAAAATGCGAGCGTGATCTGGCCAATGCAAAATCGCATAAGGAAGGAAGGGAGAGGCGTCTGTCTTTTCGGTGTCTGCACAAAGCTCTGTCAAGGAATCCATAATGACAGGCCCGTCTGCAAGCGATCCATTCTGTAGGTATGCAAAAGCGACATTCGCTATCTCTGAGTGCGTTTCAGTGGTGAAGTAAAACTCTTCAATGCCCGAGCTTCTTCAGCACGAGCACGCGCTGCCTCCTCATCCGCACGAGAACGACGCATTTCCACCTCCAGACGCTCTCGCTCTTTATCAATCTTCTCGAAATCATGGTCAGTGACGCTTCAGGCGTCATACCGGTAACCACGACGAGTACAGGTCCCGCACTTCTGGAAACCTGCTAAAATTCGACATTCGTCACCAGAGGCCTTGCATTTCGTGCAAGGCGACACCATATTGCCGTATCGGTTTATACGAGCGGAGAGGGCGATGCGGCTAGTGGATTGACGACTAGGCACGATGATGGAAGCATAGAGTAATGAAGGAAGGGAAGTTCTGTCAGAGGACTTCCAGCTAGAAGAGGGGATAGTGTTGCAGCACTATTAGATCAGCACGGGATCTAGAAGGGTTCACCCCCTTCTAGTCCACACCTACTTCTGGTCCACGCCCTCCCCTTCCTTAACGACTGAGATTACTAACCTACTTCCGCTACGAATATTATAGAAAATCTTATTTTAAATCCTTCTTACCGCAAAATAATCTAGTTAATCTAAAGAGTAGAGGATCTATAGAAGTAAACGTTATTAGGCCTAAGGATACCCTAGAGCTATAGCCGGGAGTACGGAGTTTCATAAGTTCCGGGTCGCTAGCCCCTTAGAAGGGTTTACTAGGTAACCGTCCACACCTAGTGGCCGTCCAGCCTTATAAGGCTGACACCCTAGACTTCCAGGGGTATCCCGGGTCTGCTAGAGCCCTAAGGCCCCTAAGGTTAGGGGTTATTAGGCCCCTATACATATAATCTACGCGCGTATAAGGGCCCTACGTACCCCTAAGAATATTATATTATATATTACCTAGCGGCCTACCCGCGTACTATTTACCTAACGAATTTAGCTAGATTAATTAATACCGGGCACTAAAAGTTATTAGGCTTTAGGTAGTAAATTATATAACTTCCTTAGGGATAGTACCTTAGAGCTTAGGGTACTTAGTACCCCTTTAGTAACCCCTAGGGCTAACAATTTTAGGCCTAATTCTATAACTATAAACCCTATAAGGCTGGACGGCTACTAGGTGTAGACGGTTACTAGGTGAACCCTTCTATAGTTAGACCAGAAGTAGGTTTAGACTAGAAGGGGGTGAACCCTTCTATAGCCTTGGTGGCTTGGCACTGCAATTACGTAATGTCTTAGTCACCTTAGTAATCTAGTATTACTGAGATAATAAAGTATTACTCAGGCGTTTTAGCTTCGTCTGTTGACGGAAACAGCTGAGTAGACAGAGTACCTCCTCTATATAAGCACAATTATTATATAGGTTGATAAATTTCCTTATATTCAATAAAATATTCTATTCCTATAAAGAACTGAATCGCGAAACCTAACCTGTAGTCACTATTAGATATTGCCACTAGGCTTAACCTCTAGGGTCGTAACAGAAATCCTATAAATTTCTTACTGTCAGGAATTAGGGCTTGGCTGGGACTACCAGATGATTAGAGACTTGGATTGGCAGGGTCAGGCCTATTACAGGTAGTGTATTAGGTATACAAGATCATACAAGACGAAAGACGAAGGAGAAACATAGGTAACGGGGGCGCGCCCAGTAATAACTAACGCGCCAAGCAATAATCAAACTATCAGTCACCCCAACTCACCCCAGCTCACCCGATCGAGGTGAGCTACCTTGCATCTTACCTTTCCTCAGTCACTACTATCAATTCGAGAATTATCAGATTTCAACGACAATATTATTCAAGATAGTGCAATAACGCCGCAGTTCTTAATAGCGCTATACTGGTCAGTTCGGTCTTTATATAGAGACTATATATCCCCTTTTGAGCGATAATTATTATAATTTCTTTATTAGTCAGATTGCGGCTGATCTAGCCACAGAGACCTAGAAACAAACTTAATCAAACGACCGAAACCAATAAGTTGCTGTTCTTCCAAAGTCCTGTGCTAAGGCTATGCGTCAGGCTTTTCAAACGGAACGCAATCTACAGCCTGCCATGACTGTAATGATCTGCGTCCAGTATCAAGTTAATGGACAGGAATATTGGGACAACAACTTCGGAAAGAACTACCTCATCAATCTGATCCCAAAAAGGTCATTGCCAACAAATGAGAGTTTTCACCGTCAACACCCGCCGAGAGGATACCATCATTTCACATTTCCAATTCATAGAAATGCAAATAACCTTACTTCGATACTTTGTCTAAGCCCGTTCTCTGACCCGAGAGGTTCCTGATTGCCAAATGACGCATGGAAAGCCCCTTTGGCCACAGTTAGCTGAGATCTAGCACGTAGTACAAATCAGGGATAAATACTAGATGCTGACCTCCCAGGCGAGGGTGCGTTTGGGAAGACTAGGACTTCATCTGTGCGCTGACCACTGAGATAATACCAAGCATGATTGGGGTTGTACCGTAGCACAACATTTTCGCTAGCAGCATCTCTAAAGACCAAGTCGCTTTCCAACGGATCTTTTTCGCGATCAACGCTTGCAAAATCGCAAATTGCTAGAGGCCAGTCGTTGTTCGGTCCAACAAGAACTCGCCAAACGCTGGTACACTCCATTAGACTTGCCACAAGAAATCTTGAAAGGGTTTGGCCTACTTCAATTGGTCGTATGGTGCATCCTTAAGCTGCTCAAACTCGCTTTCATCGAAAATTTGGCGTAGACGAGTTCGCGTGCTGTTTGGTGTATAATCAGCATGCGGTAGAGTGAGAGGCTGAGCAAATTCAGCCTTGTAACCAGTTTTGGCTGGATAGTGCGGACTCCTCTTGCGCAACTTCAAAGACGATACCTTAGCACTAGCTAAGAGAGATATGGATAGATTGGAGATGATGGCATGTACTCACCACATGATCGCTGTAGATGACTTTTGAATATTGCGGAAAAGTCGCCATGACCAATCGCGCAATGTCTGGAAAGTACTTCTCCTCCACGTAGTCGCTGGCCTCAAGATCCTCAATCGTGTGCGCCAACTTCGACTGGACCAATTGAAATCCCGAGCTCTCAAGCTGTGGTGTAAAGGACAAGCCTCTCAAATCATGCACTACAATCTGTCGATTGTCGATCTTGTGGTTGCTGTGGTCCTCTTCAGATATGCCTTCCATCGTGAAGGCGATAGCATACGCCTTCTGCTGCTGATAGAGTGCATCATCTTTAATATAAGGAATCGAGGCCAACTTATCCAAATGCATCTTCGTCGATGCATTTAAATGGTAGCGACAACAATCTGCAGCAAACCGGTCGCAACGTTGGCATTTAATACCTTGGAGCCCAGTGTGGGGCAATGCCCGTGCAGACAAATATATGACGCCTGAGCGACATGATAAGGGAGCGATCCGGGCGGCGGGCGGGGAGCGGGGGATGCCGGGATGGGTTACTAGGCCCGACGCTTGACGGCGCCAAGACCCCATGCTGCAGGCCGGCCCAAACCTGAAAAGGCTGAAATACAACATAGAAGTCAGTGGCCCTGCACCTTGTGCTTCTTAAGGTACCTTAAGTGCCTGCTTGAGTTGCCTGCCCTTGCCCGACCATAACCTAAGGTATTTGATGGCGTGATTTCGTCGACGCTCCATGATACCGTGGAATCTGTTCATGGGCCTACCTTATTCTCAGATTGGGATTTCACTGGTGATCATTACAACATAATGAACAGATTTCTGAGCTCCGTCTGTTCTGTAAGTCGAGCCGATCCAGTCATGTTCCCCAGACTGGTGAACGGCATCCTTTATGGAATGCATTCAGAGGTCGTTGTAGGTCACACTTCTCCTTCTTGCCAAGCATCACACCTTTGTGTCTATGTAGTCGCTCATGTGTTGGATTCGCAGGGTCTTGTGGAGCGTGGCAGCCTTGCGTTTGATAGTAGTATAACGCCAGTCGTCGTTCTCCCCCCTTTGCACGAGGCCGATTTGACTAAAGAGGCGCTACAAGACCTGCTCGACCAAGCGCAGCAATCCGACGATGTACTCACTGATGAGTTTCGCGCACAAGCTGTTTTTCTGGTTCCTCCAAACTCAAGCAAGTCATCCTACGCGCACAAGATCTCTTCCCTTGGGCTTTTCAAGGCTGTCTTCCGCTACGGGTCTGGGCTCGTAGCAACAACGGATATGCCAGCGCCTTACTTCATCCAAGGGTCTAATCTACATCAAGCGTGGCGTCTCTACGAAGACAGAGTTGATGCCTTTGTCGTTCCTGTTGTCCCCGAAAAGGTCGAGCAGCCGTCTCGGTAAGTTCGACCGGTCCGGGTCAAGGCCAAAGGAGCAAGATCGGTGGCAAGCCTGCTGACAAGTAAAAGACTCGTCCCTCTCAACATGTTGTCTTCTGATGGACTCTGGAAACTTGTCGCTGTACCAAGCCGACTGTACGAATCGCCTAGCGATTCGAGACCTTTGGCAGGCAAGAGGTTTACGATCAAGGATGTCCTTGACATAGAAGGCCTGCAGACTACGCTCGCTAGCCGTGACTACGTTTCTCTCTATGGTCCAGCCACCACGACAGCAGATTATGTGACGAAACTGATCTCATTGGGAGCTGTTATCATTGGCAAGAGCAAAACAACTCAATTCGCCACGGGTGATAATTGGATCGACGTCCATATGCCCACAAATCCTCGAGGAGACGAGTATCAGTTTCCAGATGGCTGTTCAACCGGTGGTGCCGTTTCGCTGGCGGCATATTCTTGGGTAGATGCGTCTATCGGCACAGACTGTAAGTTACGAGGGAGAAAACATGTGAGGAAATGTGCTAAATTATACGGTTCAGCTGGAGGCAGCATCAGAGGGGTAGCCACTTGCAACGGTCTCTTTTCTTTGAGGCCGTCTTTCGGCACGACTTCGCTCAAGGGTGTGCATATTAATTCTCGGTAGGCAAGACAAATCGCCCGTATTCAATGCTGCTCATGCGCTGATCGTATGCAGACACTTCGACGTCATCGGCCTTCTGGATAGAAGCATTAGCTCACTCTGGGAGCTCGCATCTTTGACCTTCGAGCTGAAGCCCCACAAGACATTTCCCAGGTGCATCCTTTATCCTACCGACTTCTTCCCCCATGAGGATGCTTCGCAACAGGCCATGGTTGATGAATTCGTGAAGAGACTTGAAGACTTTCTGGGCGTGAAGCGTACACCCATTACAATTACAAACGAGTGGCGCACAAAGCCTCCCAAAGAGGCTCATGGTATGCAACTTGAACAATTTCTGGATAAGAACGTGTTTGCACCATTGTGCCACGACTATTATGCGGAGTACAGCACTTTCCGAACAGACTTTCAAGCTCAATTCAGCAAAAAACCATACGCAGGTCCCACCAATCAATTCAGATTGTAAGTTATGCAAAACTCTCGTCTTGAAACAAGCTGATGTTTTCCAAGTGATCTGGGCAAAAACATGACACAAGCAGAGGCTGAACGGGGCTGGGAGAGGCAGCGTATTTTCCGTGAGTGGTTCCAGGAGAATATCATGACCACAGCAGAGGATACTCTATCAACGGCTGTAATGATCATGCCCTATGGACACGGAGGTTCGCAATATCGAGACATTCCGGATGCGTGAGTGACTTGAATCATTGAAGTTGTCTTTCTGACTATAGGCCAGCCCACCCGGACCAGCTCCTGACTATGGTCCGAAACTCATGACAACAATGCTGGAGACGCCACATCTCATGATCCCAAGTAAGCTATAAATTGGAGACTGCGCTGGCATACTAGCATCACCTAACATAAAGAGTGCAGTTGGACAGAATGCATATGAGTCAAGGGTATCAGGCCGCAAAGAATACCGGCCAATTCTAAGCTCTCTAATGGGTGCAAAAGGTGAGTTGGAGTCCAGTAAAAATCCCCGTTCGGGAAGCAAAGGACTGATTGAGCGAATAGGAAGCGATTTGATGCTGATCAAGCTTGCCGAGGCAGCCCTGAAGGCTGCCTCATGGCCGACAGAGGTACTTGTGGGTCGCTATACGTTTAAACTGGGCGACAACAAGCGCAATGTAGCTTGAAGGCAGAAGCTCTGAGATTCTCGAACTCGCATCCACAGTAACTTACTAGTAATTAGGATGCGTTCGGGTTCCAGCGTGGGCTGCCTACGTAGAATGCGTTACAGCCGCCCTAAAGAATGGTTGAGAATGATGGAAACTTGACATCTACCTTAAGTAGATGGTCTACGACTTTTTCTACGTGCCATCGAACGGGGCGTGATGGGTCGCGATAATTGAGGTGTAGGTGATCATTTAAAAGACAGGTTATTGAATTCATCGCTTAGCAACACATAATAAAGGAGCGTTTCTCGCTGGATATTTGGAGAGTACATTGATACAACAGTAAAAGGATCAAGGAAAGTGGACGGTGTTCGAAGCTGTGTCGCGGCCCAAGTGCCTCATGAATTCTCATTAATCTCCTTTCTCATCTCTGGCGTAGCCATCAGCCAGCATTGTTGGGTACGCGCCGCGACTGCTAACCCTAAAATTGCTATGTAGTGTCAGTCTTCACAATTTTTGATTTAATCCCCAGAAAGACTCACGCGCTCTGGCGCTAGTTCTTTGCGCTCCACAGAGTTGACAATTCTCTGTTCACGGTTCTGCATGCGACCTTCGACGGGAGCGTTGTTGCCAGAGTTTGGGCGGATGATATGTCCATCGGTGAAGCCCTCGGTCGAGCCACAGGGAGTCCACCACGCCTTCCAGGGCTGCTCACAGCTTTCGTTTGCAGGCAGCATGTTGGGACTCTAAGGACGAAAAGGTTTTTGACCACCTAGTTCCGTACGCGCAAAATCATGTCCTCGATCAGTGAAGCCAGAGGAGCCAGCCAACTCGTTCGCTTTTCTCCGAATCTTCACACATTCGTCATCTTCTATGCAATTCATGCCATAGCTCTCGAGCTTGTCTTTCGTCAGTCTTGCGGCGCCGAGCGTTACTGCATTCTCGAGCTCGTTCGGCACGATTAGAGCCGATACTTTGGACTCGCTGACCGCTCTTTGAAAAATCCGATCTTGAGTCTTTTTGCCGACTAGTTCTAGGATCACTTTGTGAGGCATGCGCTTCTCCAAAATGACATCTATCCAGGCACCCAGGCTGCCATGGCTTTGGCTTGCGATGCAGCCTCCTCATCGCCTTGGAATTCTTGGGAGAGTCGGTTATGTCCAAAAGTTGTATTCGTATCATATTTCAAACTCGTATAGCCCTCAAAAGGCGTTTGAGTCATCGCCGCAGTCAGAGCGTCTGGAGCGTAATTGAGTGTCATAATTCGCCCGAGCGCCGGACAAGGCATCCATTCGCTGTCAACTTGACAAAGCGGGTAGCCAAAAGCCGTAAAAGCTGCTTCTGAATATGTCTCGAAGGATTGTACACTCTTACGTGTAAGGTCAACAGCATCGAACAATTTGCATGCCTGCCAGTCTATGAACCATTCTAGGATCACTTATGCAATCTTTCGGGATGTGGTGTTATACGCGCTTTTATACATGTCTAGCAAAGCTTGAATAGCGTGATATAAAGGAGTATTATCTTCGCTAGGGAGATTTTGGACTTTCGCAGTTGGTCTCGGTGGAAAGTCAACGTACTTGGACAGCCAGCTCGGTGTAATTCGCTCCAACATGAGGATTACAATTTTCGGAAAGAATTCATCCTTAGCTCTTGAATCACCCTTTCGATTGCAATTGTTCCAAGGATCCTGGAGTTGACTACCTTTAGACTCTTTTTGAAAGCGAAGCATCAGGTCTTGGTATTCTGGAAACCCGGCTATACTTCCAAGGTGGGAGGCGGTCCCATTATGGAAGGCTATTGCTAACGATCTAGCGAAATGATCAGCCGTTACAAGATATCATAATAACATCTTTCTCACATTTCAGAAGTCTCGAGCAAGATGCCGAGGGCTGGGAGCACCAGGTCTTCTAGAGGGATACATCTGCCGCAGTCCCTTGTAGCAAGAGTACATCCGAGTATCGATAGGACAAGCGATATGGCGTGGAAATACATATTTTTAATGCTCAGTCTTTACGAGTGCAACTTCCTCAGCATTGCGCACAGTCTTCCCACAGGATAAGTTGGACGAAATTGACCGATGTTCACGAAGGATTCCAGGCATCAGCTTTAGGGTCTGGCACTGCCTTCGGCATGCCTTCGATGTAGGCCACGAGCACGGTTACGCCTCTTGGATCACTTTAGCTAACGAGTGGCGATTTCAAACGATCCCATCAATCTCATACCGCCAATCCAATTGTCAAACCCGCCGATTTCAATTTCATCAGCTGTATTGGATTTCTTACGGTAGGATAGCTATTCGAAACTTCGCTTTCGATCTTGGCTTCTAATGTGAGAGGTCGTGATCGCGATACTGTGGACTTTAAGCTCGGAATTTTGTTTATGCGTTTATGCGGCCATTGTAGAACGAGAACGATGCACTACGGGGCGGGCACAGGTCTGGTTTATTGCAAATCATCGAGGCGAAGAGGATGTGGAAGATGTCAGGGGAATGGGTTTTTCTTCATTTTATGATGGTTTTGAGGCGCGATCGCGAGAGTTGGTTTGCTGCTGCACTGGATCTTGGAAAGGTGGGAAGTAGGAGATGCCGTTTTGAGTTGGACTTTGGGAATTTTTTGATTATCCTTGGTGGATGAGATTTCTGACATGGAGTTCAATCTTGACGACGAAGAGAACTATCCAAAAGCGGACGCCTCGACATGTGTGCTAATTGGTACAGGTGTCTCGACGTTCGTCGGCGCGGATACCAGCGACCAAAGCACTGGATCTAGCCAAACGCAGGGACTACCACACAGCGACGAGGAGTTTAATGACTGGATACGATCACGGCAACGATATGTCATGGAGGAACCGCGAGATCACACTGATACAGATTACTTTCGGCTGGGAATTACTTTCGCTTGTTCGCTACAGCCTTCGCCCACGAAGCGGATGTAGAGGCGTGGAAGGTATCGTGGCAGAGGGTGTAAGTTTCCGATGTTTCCCATCTTCTACAATGCTTACATTATTCCCTCCTGGCCTGGACCAGACAATGAACAGTCCCGCGGTGGAACATATGACGGATCTAGCAACGTGGCAATAGAATTGATATCTCATTGGCATCGGTCCGACAGCGCTTACCGTCGAAGCCCACATCAGAATCCCTCAACTGTTGTCATTTCAGTCACGCAGGCGTGAAGGCTGTGATGAAGAGGACCAGAATGAAGTACATGAGATTATGTTATTTTGGTATATTGGTGTCCAACCTCTCTTTTTCTCCCAAGGAAGAGCTGGATTGAACATCGAAGTCAATCTCGCGCAATCCACCAGATGGCAATCAGGTATCACCTTCATCGCGGAATTGTGAGGCCAATCCAGAAGTTCTCAAGATTTTATTTACTTACATGTCCTCATATCTTTTCGTGACCAACATTGACGGCGTTCCTCCACAGTTTAAGGGACTCTTACATGGGTGCCTACTCTCTGAACTCGCCAGCAAGTTGGCTGTCATAGCAAAGCTCTATTTTCTTATCAACATCAGCAATACGATCATATATATATACTCGGCGCGAAAAGGAGTGCGCTCAGTGATTTGGGGAAATATCAACGACGCCTACAATCAATAAGTCGAGACAGACTATTCAGCCTTGGTCTAAGAGACCAAAGGCAAGGATTCCACAAGGGGAGTACCTAGGCAAGATAGAAGCGTCTAGTCGATGAGACAGGTGACTCTGAACAAGGACCTTGATTTAAGTCGTTCGCATCCATAAGTACTACCGTTGTACGAAAAGCCACAATTGACGAAGTCGCCATGTCCGATCCTCACAGCAACGGGCCTTGGCTCAAGATTGACTGCGACTTAGCTTTGCTATGAATCTGATTATTGTTTTCTTTACAACAGACACCATTAACGGTGTGCTCAGCTTGAAGAGCCCAGGAATGGTGTCTATGTGATCTCGGCAAAATTGCCGACTATGATTATGGCAGATCGAATCGCTCGACGTACCCCCACAGGGTAGGACGGATGGTGTAATTCAACCTTCGCCAGTCATAACATGCAGAAGCAAATGCCTCTTCCGATCAACGTCTACACTGCCAAGGGTGTACCTGCCTCCGATCGCATCCAGGAACGCCGGAAGCTCGTTGCCGCAAAACTAGGACTCTCTCTGATCAAGAGACTTAAGCATATCACGTCAGTGCTCCTGGCAGCGTTAGCAAGACTAAATGAGGACAGTTGAGTGGCGATGTCTGCGATCGGCTGCCAACAAGCTATATTACAACGCAAAGGGGAAATTACCAACATTAGTCGAGCCACCAGCAATATACTAAAACTAAATCAGATATCTCATCTAATAAGATGCACCGAGTACACATAGCCACGAAAATACTCAGTAGGACCTAATAAGCCGGAGAATAAGAGCTTACAAATCAAATAGGCCTCGTAACAAACTTTTCGTCTTCGATATGATATAAACATCATACAACATGACGAGTTCCATCATATCCTAATGCGATGGGCCCTGACAACATACTGTGCTCAATATCCGGCTGATCTCAATAGCTCTGTTGCAGAGAACTCAGGAGATTGGGAATGAGAATGCTTGGTTCATGTCGAATATCAAGGGCTGTGAGGGTAGTCTTACTTTATTGCTTGATGCTAATATTATTGATTGATGCAAAGGCAAATTATCTCAACTTTACCCTCACGAACCGCAATGATAGACGCGAAATCCATCGCATTTTCGCTACACTCAGAGTAATCTGAGCTGAACCATTCTCAACATCTCATAGTGGCCGCCGTATGGGCGAAGTATACCTTGAATTGAAGAGGCCGTACCCGAAAATTCCAGTGGATCCAGGCTGCCGAGAATAGGTAGTACCTTGACTACAGGCGATACCCCGGCATACCACTACCGCTTTCGTCCTGGCGCATTCCATCAACTAGTGGTAGGTGCGAACAGCGAGCTCGAAATCCTCATGAGGGTTGTACTGCGCATACAACATATTGCAAATCATGCGGACCATGGTCTGGAAGTCCAAGTCAATGGTGTGAGGGTCCAGATTGGGAGCGAGTTCCCCCCTTAGCAAATATGGACGGTGGAGCTTGACCATCCTACATACCTACCAGTGGTAAGCGTACTCTGCCATTTACAGCAACGCCGCGACCCGGACAGGTCCACCTACCTGCGAGAAGACGTGTTTTCGCCACGGTGGAAGACTCAAGCACCGGGTGAAGGTGATCCACGGTACCCACGATATCAGCCGACTAGACAGTGCGAAGAGATTGATATACTACCCACCACCGTGAACCTCACTACTGTAAAAACTTGCTTTACCTCAGTTGCTACAAACTCCACATACTTGCTTGCGCATTATTATCATCACATTGCATACGCCAAACCAATGGGTAAAAGCAAAAGGATCGCTACGAAAGCAAAGCGATGGCAAGGCACAGTGAGACAGGCCTGCACTTACTGCTCTACGCGATCTATCGACCTGGTGTCTCCCGCTGTCTCTTCTCTCCTCCTTGGTTCTTCGCTCCTTTGTCCATTTATTTTGCCTCTTTGGGGATACCTGTGAGCTCTCTGCATACTTCCCTTCAGGTTATGCTGGATACTTTGCCTCATAATCTAATACCAGGGTGGTCAATCACCTGAATCTCGTAAGGGAGCCTCAATGTGGAAATCTCGAGCTTCTAGGGGAGTTGGTCGAATCGTTATGTCCGCGTTGCGCCATATTCTGTGGAAGTCCTGATGTTTTCTGCGTGGAGAGCCAGGAGCCAGCGTCCAGTCTGATCTGATCGCAAGCCTGGTCCTGTAGGACTTAGTAGTTACAACCTCAGTGAAGCAAGCCTCCTTCCACACCGTAGCACCTCGATCTCCGTTGGATCACTTCCGATCTGGATTTACTTTCGTAAGATCAGACCTATATATAGTGAAGTCTAATCACTTAGAGGTTCGCGCTATATAATAACTTACACCTCCATCTTTTCTCCGCACTTTATCATCTACTTAGAAATATAGCCTAGACAGCTATATCCTACTAATTCAGCTAGCAGCAGGTAGTTCAAGTCACTACCTTAGCGGATGTCTATGAGCTGAGGGTACTGTATTTCAGCGGTAGTAGATACGAGTATAGTATCCTACTAGTAGTAGAGTAAATATTCTCTATTCCATCTTTTAATTAGAATATTTAAGGTTATTAATTATATCTTAAAGTAAGTAGTTATATTTTAGTCTTAGGCCTACTAATCGGGGCCCCCCTAGTCGGCAAGCTCCTAGGGGTAATCAGCTACTCGTCGTTACCAGCTAAATAACGCTTTTGTACATTTCTTAATAATAATTTATATTTTAATATAAATAAAGTTATAAAGAGTTTTAATAATCTTATATATATCCTTTCTTTAATATCTTAATAGTATTAACTTAATTAATTTTTAATTTTTAATTTTTCTTATTAAAGAAAGGATATAATATAATTATATTAAGTATTTTAAAATTAATAATATTATACTTAAATTAAAGATAACTTAAAAAATATTAAATTAAATCTTATAAATAGTTAATTAAATTATATAAAATTAATTAAGCCTTAATTAAATAAGTTTTTTTAAAATAAATAATAGTAACCCTTTTAAATATACTTAGAAAGCTTTAAAAAGTTATAAATATATTAAACTTAAGTTAAAGAAGAAATACGTTAAGTTATAAAGAAAGTAGATTAAAGTAAAATATACGGCTTAATAATCTAAAAATAACTTATTAAATTAAAAAAATATATAATTTATAAGTTATTTAAAGTATATAATCTAACCCTTTTAAGATAGGAAGATTATAATTAAAGGATATATCTATATCCTAGAAATGTTATTTAACTAGTAACGACGAGTAGCTAATTACCCCTAGGAGCTTGCCGACTAGGGGGGCCCCGATTACGTACTTTAGCCTAGTACGCTTCTAGATTAATACCGTCTCTAATTAAATTACTACTAAGGCTACTAAGCCTACTACTTAAGAGTATAAGGTTATAAATCTTATTAACCTCACGTGAAATCTAACCTTAAATATAGGTAATTTAGCTAAATTCTATATAGGGGGCTAAGGGACTAGGCGATATAGGGCGTAGGCGGCGTAGGTAGCGTAGATAGTATACTACCTATATACCTACGTAGGGTACAGGGGTTTTTAATACAGTACTAGTAATACTAAAATTAGGGTTATAGTTTACTTATTTATATATTTATTCTAAATAAACTATTTATTTAGCGTTATATATAAATTATAACTCTACTTAAAAGTAGAGTTTTTTTAATATATATCTTAATGCTATTACGGTAAATAAACCGTATTACTATAGTATACTAATTACTAAGACTTCCGCTAAGGTAATTACCTTAAGCTTATTATATTTAGTATTATTCGTACAATAAGCAGGAGCCTAGTCTATAACTACGGTAGGCCTCTCCTAACCTTATTTATTTAAGGGTTAAAGAGTATAGTCTATTCTAGAGATAACCTAGCCTCTCTTTCCAGCCGCTTTATTATAATATTCTTCACGAGTTCCTATATATAAGTCCTTATCTGCAATCGTCGATCTCTTACACGAAGTGGATGATCCATAGTATACAATACTCCTATAGACAACCTACATTAACTCTTTACTTCTCATTCTTAAAATATTCCTCGTGTAAAACACTGGAACTCACTGGAAAATCATACTCTTCCCAATAGATCTTTCAACAATAGACTCAGTAAGCGATACTATACAAGGTCACCCTAGGTATAGTAGTGCCGGTCCGGGTAGTCGTAATCGCAACCTAGCCTCACTTCATAGGGACAATCCTAGATATAGAGGGACGGCAGAGCAATATACCAAAGGCCACGTACAAAGATACGGTCGCGAAGAGGGCCTAGGACCGGATGGAAGTCATCCTAGGCCAGGAAAGCCCTATTTCCCCTTAGGCAGTGATCGAGAGCGACTACACAAAATCTACCACACAGAGACCGAACCCACAAACGTAGCACGACGATTATATTACGCAAAGCTCGCCGCTATCAAAGAGGAATACGGTAGTATAACTGGAGAAGAGAGAGATCACTATAGTAGTGTAAGTGACGGCCTCTACCCTGAGCACCACGAGCGCCTGCTTCCTCGCGCAGAAACAGAGGAGGACAGGTCTTACAAGATGGCGAAAGGCCGAGAAGGTCTCGTTTCGGTGCACCCGTACGCTTATCATGATCTGAAAAGTCAGAGGCATTGAGACGGAGAAGATGCTAGTGAATCGTGGAGAATTCTCGAATGACTTTTATTTGACCGTGACCGGTCCTTATAGAACTTTGGTACAAGTATGTATCTTATGTCTGTTGACACCGAGCAGCTGAGGTGGATGCGCCTGGACGAGGCACATGTTGGCATTATTGATACCGACTAGAGGACAAGAGTATGAGACCTACCTAATTGATCGCCCCTTTCCTTAGGACCAATTTCTTGACATCAATAGTTTCACGGTATATGGAGACACAGTTACGAGGAATATCCAGGAGAGGGAGAGCGATATCTATCCGTGCGCCAACTCAAAGACTTAACATCAACTATCAAGTGACGAGTAAACATCTCGTCGGGGTGAACCAGAAGAAAATGCGTATGCAAGAAAGAATAGTTTCACGAAGCGATAGCAAAGAGACTACGAGATTATTGCAGCCAGAACCTGACAGAGGAAGACAAATGAGCGATGGTGTTTCCCACTATAACAGAGCTTTGGAATCTCTATGGCGAAGAGGCACAGACTTTCGTGCATCATAATAATAATAAATGCTTTCCAGCTGATCGTTTGCAAAGATAGGTGTGCAAGATTCAGGATCACCCTCGTTGGCGTCATATCAGGGTGTTAGCCCGTTTGCACATTACCTTCTATTCTTCCTATCGAATGGGACCTTAGAACCTAGGGTACAGCACACACTTCCTACAACGCCGTCGTCCAGAGTGTTCCTTCAAGCTTATAGCAATCAATCATCAGGCCGGCACCTCCTCCTTCACAATAAGCTTACTTCCAGTAAATTCAATGTGGAACGATTCAATATCCGGTCTATACTCTCCAATTACATGTCCTACCTGTCACGGCTGACTATTGACTAAAAACGATGCACGAATACATCGGCATGACAGACTACATCAACCAGCCTACCCAGCCTCCTCCAGAAAAATTGAGCGCGATAATAGTCCCACATCGCGCCGGGGCCATCTCGCTCTGTCTATTACAGCTGGCAACGGACGCCATGAAAGCGAACAGTACCTTACGCCGCCTCGGCGACATCTCCTCCTCATGTAATTGGTGAAATGATTGGAGAATGTCTTTTGGAGTACCGCACAGCTTGCGAAGCTCAAGCAGTTTTTTGGATGGTAGGAGGGGATTGGGATCAACGACGACAAGACAAGACAGGCCGCGCATGGATATCAGAGCGATTCCTTGGAGCAGCAACGTCTCGTCGTGTCCGAAAGCCTGATCTGTCCAACATACCGTCGCTGGCTGGAGTTTCTCACAGTGATGTTGCTTTGAACGGTCAATTTTATCAAGACATTGGTATCTATGAGAGACTTAGGTGGGAAATGGATTGGCACGATATCAGATTATAGCCTCATGCTTGATTGAGTACGGATCGTCTCCTTAGATACCCCATGTCATTCATAGCGGATTTCTTGTTCTCTTAATTACTGAATATGAGTATTGTGGTTGCTGCTGTCGCGCGATTTTTTATGGTCCTTTTCTTGCTATTTTGTCCGTTTCGCGTCACGGAGATTGAAAAGTCTCAATGAGCGCGATGCGAGGGAAGAGGATACCAAAGCGATCAGTGACAGTAACGTGAAGAGCGGACGATATACAACACACCACTCACAAGGAACACCGTTCTCGCACCAAAGAAACGACAACGACAAACAAAACAAAGTAGCACATACACCCTTACCGCTCCTCACCATACCAATCTCATCACCTAAAAAGTGCCCAAAATCCATAATCTAATCAGACAAAATGCCGTTCATTCGAGACCGCCTTTCTAGAAAAGAATGTCATATCAACCAGAGCGAGAATCTTATCATTTTCACAAGATCTCGGTAGTACATGCAAAGATGATAGTGGTGTGTTTTTAGTTGAAAGAAGTCTCCCTACCTACCTATGATAATATAAGAATGATCGAGGTAGCATCTCCCACAACATCTCGCGTACCCAGCATTCGAGTTTCTGTGGGAAAATCTACATAGCACGATACCTATCGTTCCTGTTCACCTGATTTCACATTAGCAGTTATGTTTTCTCTTTCTATAACATCTGACGAAACAGATCATATGTATCGGAGAGTCCGTCTGCTTTCGCACGAACTCATCTCTTAAACATTTTGAGAAGATCCGTTCGTAGATGGTACCATTAACATCTGTGATATAGCCAATGGATTATCAGCGACTATTGAGTGCAGTATTCGTGGCGCTTGGGAAGCATTTCGTTCACTGGAAACAGTGCCCTTGATGCCATGACGTATAATATACCACCCTACCTCAATCGGAAACTTCTCATGAGAACAGAGCGGGAAAGGCGGGTTTTGAGCCTGAAGGCCTTGCCAAAGCTGTTCACCGAGATCAGTCTCGAGATGGTACTTTGCTATCATGGAGCGGGGGACGGAAGGCCGGCTTTTGATGTTTGAGCTTGGTGTAACTGGTGCGGTTTGGATGTACTCAGTAGCCGCGTCGCAGACTTCAGGACTGCGTCGTGCTTGACGCCAGATGATTGTACAAAAGTAGTATGTATTCCTAGCTTCCGACGATAGCCCATAGCGCCAATCTAAGGCTCAGTGCGTATGAAATTCAGAATCCGCTGAATGTTTTGATACGTGACCGCACTCCCCCCATGTGTCATCCAGTCGGAGGAACTTCAGTAGATAGAACATGACGAATTCAAAGATACTCAATGAAGAGAGACGGATCTTTCGTATCATACTTTGTCGCCTGGGTTATTGGTCGCAATATCAACAGAAAGCCCAGTGACCCTGATGAAATAAGGAGAGCAGCGCGGGCTGAGAGAAAGTACATAGATATGACCATCTATGCATGACTTCTACCGGAATGTGGAGCCCATATCGGTCTAAAACTCGGTGTGGCAAGATCGTGCCACACAACATGAATTGTCCGAATCGCTATGGCTGAAGGTAGTGACTCAATGATGTGATTGCGCTTTGATGTGAGCTTCTTTCTAGACATATATGTCCACTAGCAGCAAAAGTCACGAGGAGAAAGGTTGACGTCGTCTATGTGTTAAGATTTCTCAATATGCTGGAGTATTATTCAAGAAGTACTTGTTGATGTATGACAGGAGAATGCGTCCAAAGTAGCTTCGCTGCCACCTATCAACGGCGAGGCAGGTACTCTGATGTAGGCGAAATCCGGATTAGATCTGTTCAACTTTCTCCAAAATCCACGTATACAAAATTGGGTAAGCCGCTGTCATTTCAATCTATGAAAGTAACGTTTATAGGGTAATTTGTAGAGGGTTGATCTTGTAGTGGTTGTATAACCTCTTCTTGCCGGAGGAGGGCGAGTCTCAGGATGGCGTTGTGCCATGGCTGAGGTCTGGTTCTCGAGGCGCTTCTTCACCAATGGCACCGGAGTCCCCTTCGACCGAAGATCTATCGCAGGCAGAGTCACAGGTCTCCTTCTCTTCTCATAAGGTGTCATGGGGCTATGGATTATTCTCTTCCAGCCTTGCGGGGTCCACGCAGATAGAACCTTCGTCGTAATCAACAACCTGTGCACCGCACCATATTCTCTCGAATCCCCCGAGAGGGGTTCGTTGTCTCCCAGTAGTTTGAAGTGCTCTGGTGGTATCTAGATAACATTAGTGGGATACTACCTTTAGATCATAGTGATTGATCCATACCACGACTCGCTCTCGGTACATTTTCTTGGTGAAAGACTGTCCCTCGATGCCCATCACTCTCTTTACTACACCCGTACTACTGGAGGGATCCCGTGGATTCATGGCACTCACAACGTCACCAAGGCAGATATCCTTAGGGAAGAGCCTTGACCAAAGTATATTTTCCTCTTTTAAGGTGGGAAGCATTGATTTACCCCTTGATGTCAAAATGCTGCGATTACAAAGACGCAGTATTTTGTTCATGGTTTTGGCATGATTCCAAGTGAATATGTAGAGGAATAGGTGTATTCGAGATATCCCCGGGTTATTAGGTGGGAGTATGATACGCTGGCGCCCAAATTTGGCTTTCAACAAAAGTCCGACGAGTGCTCCCGTAGCTGTTACGGCATCAATCCATGCTTTGAGCGACAGCTTGGGGTGCCTGGTAGTTTGCATGCCCGAAGTATAGAGTATTCAATGGCAAATCAACAACTTGGTTCGCTACTTTGTGACGGTCAAGAGTGATCCATGATGAGATATTGCCATAGTGAGAACGGACATACAAGTTGAGGAGCTGCATGATAGAGAAGAGAGGTATCACATACTGTGTAGTAGTAGACCTATCTCCCTTGGAAGGTCGAGCCCGAGAGTATGGTACGCCAAGCTATTGAGCTCATTAGCGTATTCTGTTCTATATACCCACCCCCCTTCACCATCAGTACGTGAGTACCTACCTCCTATGACTTCGACTTAAATACGGAATATGATGGCTTAATCAATAAGTTCTCGAAGTTGATCAAGCTTATACTCGCTTTGGTACAGGTATTGAGGCTCTTATAGATCATAGATTATTCTATGCTACCAAGATCCTAAGATACTCCAAGAGTCAGCTTTGCATTTCGATTGCGTATCCTACCTATCTTTCCCTTTCTTTGCACAAAGGGATTATGCGCGTCCTCCATTATACTACCCTTGATGCCAGACACCAATCACCCCACCTCCATCTCACACAAAGGAAATGATGCACCGCTTCTCCTCGCTCTCTCAGGACCCACTTCCTCCGGCAAGACCACCATTGCAAACGCTCTCTCCACCATCTTCCCAACATCGATCATCGTACACGCAGACGACTTTTACAAAACCGATGCGCAGATACCGCTGAGGGAGGGCTTGCAAGATTGGGATTGCGCCGAGTCGCTTGATTTCGAGAGGCTGTGGAGGGTGCTTCGGGGTGTGAAGGGTGGGAGAGATGTGCCGAAGGACCTTGTGCATCAGGGTGGGGTAGAAAATGGTGTTCATGCGCCTATGGAGAAAGGTGTGAGTGGGGAGGTAGTCGAGAACTTGAGGATAGAGGTTGAGGCATGGCCGGAGATGTTCCAGAGGAGGAGGGTAGTTATTGTGGATGGATTCCTTTTGTTTGGTAGAAGCGTACGGCAGATGTCGTCTTCTGTTTTCGATATCCGGATCCTACTTCGAGCGGGGTACGAGGATGCTAAGAGGAGGAGGGAGAGTAGGAATGGTTATGTGACGCTTGAGGGTTTCTGGCAGGATCCGCCTGGGTATTTTGACAAGATCGTTTGGCCGAATTTCGTCGAGGAGCATGGGTGGATGTTTCATGATGGTGATGTCGAGGGGGATGTTGAGAGGACAGCGGTGGACCTTTATGGGAATACGGTTGTTGGGCCGCTGGAATCTGAGGGTGAATTGGATGGACTGGTGGAGTGGGTGGTAGAGGAGCTGAGGAAGGAGATTGAGGATATCGCTAGAACGGGGTGCTGGGAGGGGCAGAAGACGTGAGAGGGATAGAACGGCATTGCTGTTTTTGAACGAAATGATACTACAATTTTCGGAATTTTCACAATGCAGGACGGATGATACCCTAAGACACAATGCATGGCTGGCGTTCGAGAACATGAATTTCACGGACAATGATGAAGAGTCACGTTTCGCAAGCTCGTTATTAGCCGGTTGAAGAATTTCATGGCCATTTGGGAAAGAAATCTTGCTTTGGACGGGTCGCCGTGGCCGTCGCTCGCTTGTCAAGCTTTCGTTGACGGCCCCAGCACGCCGATACCTTTCTTTGAAACGCTATATTTTTATCACATACCGTAAACAGCTTACAGCAATGCCAACGGACTGCACGCTAGCCAGCTTGGAGCGGCAATCAGGTCGAATCCCTTATTCAAGCCTGACATCCCCCCTCGATTTTCTGCCTCTCCCTGTTATCCAACAGCTATGGATGGCCGGGAAGTCTTACTCTCATACACCGTACATGATCGAGTTTCTCTGTATCTCTCTATATACACATTGCCGGAGGTACGACATGTGCTCTCTATCGATTCCCCGGCGACTCGATCAATATATTTTACAAACAAGAAATTGGTAAGTGAGCGGTATTCCTTGGTCCGTCATGATATAAAATTATCTCCGGCATTCACAATACTAGCACTCCTCTTCGCATCGATGAATAGGTCTTCGCACTCAGCGACGTCGTCGACGTCGATTTCCTTTTTGTGATTGACCCTCGCCAATATGTTTGCTGGCGTGAGAAGTTGTAATGCATATCGTAAGCTGACATTGACACCATGCTCAGATATCTTCTCAAGGGCCGGTTCTGTAATTGCAAGCCCTTCTGTCCTAGTCCGCAGCCGTATGATGGTCTTGACCTCGTCTGGATTATAGGTGGTGGTAGGAACTATCAGAATTCGAGCGAGAAGATCTGGTGGGATGCCATGAGCAGCGACTATATCTTCAGTGCCACGGATGGTGCATTTGCCGCGGTTTGAGGCCAGTATGACAATGGGTGAGATGGCTGATTCGAGGGCACGGTTTAGGTAAGTGAAGCACTCAATGTCGAGCATGTGCACCTAGATGCAATCGTCAGGGGTTGAAGTCTCCGGGATAGGGTTGACCGACCTCATCAATGAACAGCACACCTGGTACAAGCTCGGCCACTCCCTGATCAATATACCGGCTGACGACCTTGTTGATCTCCTCCCGCAGCTTGTCAGTAATCTCGGTCTTTTTCGGCTTCATCAGCTGTCCCATCATGCTCATGATATCTTGTCCCCCTTGTGGTCTTGCATTCGCAATGTCCAGATCGTGCAGCGTGACGTCTTGAACGATCTCCTTCTTCTTGTGCACCTCGCCTTTGGGTATGGGCACGTACTCTTCTGCCTCCAGATCGAACTCTGTAGCGTATGCGTCGGATCGTCCTACTCGTTTGCAGGCTCCCGTATTGGCTTCTATATAGATCACATCCCCAACGGTGACCCGCTCTTTCTGTATGGCTTCGTATATTGACGGATCGAGTCGTAGCTTCTTCGTGCCCTTGTATGATTTGAGACCGATCAGGAGATGGCTTATTGTCTTCCCATATCCTCCCAAAGGGTTCTCTGATTCTTCGGGTGTGAGTTCCGTGACCTCTCCTTCGTAGACCTCTTTTGTTTCTCGCACTCGTAGACCTAGGGTCCTTATCAGAATAATGCACCGTTGCTAGGCTTGGTAACCTACCGATAGCTCTTCGAAAGCTCTCCATCAAGGCTTCCGTCTTCTTAACCTCCGCCGAATAGACTTCACTGCCCACGATGGGGCAGAATGGCACCTTAGTCCCGAGCTCCTGTGACACTGCTAAAGCCAGAGCTGTTTTCCCTGTGCCTGGGCCCCCTGCTAGTAAGACTGCACGTCCTGACATCTTCTTCGACCTGATCAGATCGACAATAACACCACATGCCTGATATACTATTAGATACGATGGGAAGCGAATGTTTCGAAATTGGGACCTAGCCTCCACCTACTTCTCGCGCTGCTATTTGACCAACAAAGCCGGCTCCATTAGTCTCTGCGTAGCCATCGCTCTTTAGCCCGAGGCCTTTGATATGTGTATGCGCCGAGGTGCGGTTCTCGCGCGAGTTGCCCTTAACCTCGCTGATTGTGACCATCGTGGGACGATTCTTGGGCTATACCGAGAGGACCGCGAGATTTAGACTGCGTTGAATATCATCTGGAGGTCTGCCGGCCGCGAGATGTACCAAACGGCGAGCTTGGTGAGATCCCGTGCAGTTGGCGACGCGGTTGAAATTGAAAAAAATTATTTCTTCAAAACTTTCATCTTGGGTTCATTCACCAACACCGTTGCCCAGGAGGCTATCTACTGCCTGCGGTACCACCGAAGCCACTGCTCACCATGAGTTCTTCAATTCCTCCCCCTTCCTTTTCGCCTCTCACGCTCATAATACGATTCACAACCTCCATCCCCGACCTTCCTCTTACCATTCCCTCTCCCCGCACCACCACCCCAATCACGCTCTCCACCCTTATACGCCCACACCTGCCACCAGCCTTTGCAGCCTCCCCTCTACGCTTAATATATTCTGGGGCCCTTCTCCCTTGGAACATACCCATTAGCAAATCTCTACGCCTCTCGCCCACCGGCAAATCACCCGCGCAACTATACATCCACTGCTCACTCTCCACCGAGACTCAACTTTCAGCCGCTGAGCTTGAGAAAGAGGCGAAAGCTGCTACTGCGCTGGACTCTGATTCACCTCGCCAGGTAGATACTAGGCCGCACGATCATGCAGCAGCAGTGGATGATGGCGTCCAGCCAGCGCCTCAAGGCTTCGATCGCCTCCTGTCTGCGGGCTTATCAGTCGCCGAGGTCACTTCGCTACGCTCTCAATTCCTAGCCGTGCAGGCACATACGCATACGCCTGATACGATGCCATCGCCAATTGAGATGCGGCAGCTTGAAGAGCGCTGGCTAGATGCTGGGACTCCTCAGAATGGGGGTGCCAGTGGAGCTGGGGCAGGGGGAGACGACGAGGCTGGGGGTGGATTGGAGGATATGCTGTGGGGCAACATCATGGGGTTCTTCTGGGCTGTGGGGGCCATCGTCTGGTTGGTGAGGGAGGAAGGTGTGTGGAGCAAGAGGAGACAGGTTGGAGTGGTGACGGGTGTATTGGTTAACATCGCTTTTTGCATTTTGAGGATCGGGAGTTGAATACTGGAGTTGTGATGCCCACAGGTGACGAAACGTATTCAAGCTTCGCAGTGTACGGAGTTGCCGCGATCGTGAGGTTCTTCGGTGAGCAAGTTGATGATTCCATAAGTCTACGGACTGTCAAGGTAGGTCTGCATCTAGTGTACACTGCAGCGGACTCCGCTGAAACTTCCAGTAGCAGCAGAGCAGTTCCTAGGAAGTTGCTAGCGGTCGTATGATTGTAATGAGGGTCTGCGACATTAACAGTTATATTACTGTTTTACGGACTTCTGGATCCAAAGGGGACTTCAAATCTTCCATACGCACATGCAACCGATCTTCCAAGTACGGCTTGTCCCTCCCAAGTTTCCTCTTCCAGTGTCCGTGGAGAATTATCCGCCGTCGTACCACGGTCATAAAGCACTTCAAAAAGACTTTCAACTCTACTATCAAGCTAATTGTAACTTTAGTGAGCTGTCTACTCGAGAAGGAGCTACTCTTCCTTCGCGTACTCGGTGGTCGTGAAAAAAATTCATGGAGATAATATTCTCCGCTTTCAGCACCAGGAGACTATTACCAACATTTCTGCTCATGCATAGGCGTTGCGTCATAATCTTCTTCGCACAGCATATGGGAATTGGATACTCTTCACAGTCTGCGGCATTGAATCGCACAGTGATACGGTGGACCAATTCGGTATATGCTGTTGGAAGCGTTACCACAAAAGAGAAAAAGTTCTCCTGCTCCTCCCATCTCGTATTCAGAGAACGAGCCAGCGGCAGTCACAGTCGTAAATGTCTCGATGCGATATGGAAGCATATTTGGCAAGGCTCAGGGACTTCCTACTTGCCATTGAGACAGGGTTCCGATAAAATAACGTTGCAAATGCTGAAGGAATCGACGTTACTATCAGTGCTGGAGACCGTCTCTGAACAATTTTTCGTGACTTACGCTCAATGGGAAACAGTGAATATGGCCTTAACTATTGTTCTAGCGTTCGGCTGGACTGTAAACCAAAGTATGGGTCACGTAGCGGACGTGATCCCTTCCACGACTGAGTTCTGTATATTCTGATGGCATTATTCCCATTTCGAGACAGGACTTATATGGAGTCAATGAGTGTGCTCAGTCGATGTTATCTCAGACTATGCATTGGCGCAATGCTATCCACATGCCGCTGCCCTAAACTACATTATTCTCGCTGGGCTCTAGGCCCCAAGACGGAATGGAGATTCGAAGGAAAGGCTGACCTTTCAGTGGTATGATATATTTGAAGCATGTTAAGCGAGTCAAGTCTATCAGACTTGGTGTGTTCAAGAGACGTACAAGCCGAACACCTAAGTAGCTTCGAGTTGATTTGGGGCGGATGGATTTATTGCTAGACCAGCATGCAACACGGACGTCATCAAAGACAGTACAAGAAATGGTAACGAGTGTAAGTCCAACGAGGTATGAAGATTTGTTGTATAGTCGTGGACGTTGTTATGGTTGTGTGTGTATATCGTTATCATTATCATCATCAACATCGTCATGAAACAATCTTACTACAATCCTCCCAGCACCCAAATTCCCAACCGTTCCACCATGATAAATTCAAATCGACATAAAAAAACTCTTCTCCCCCTCCCTCGGCTCCACAAGCGCCCGCTTGATAATCGGATCCACACAACTAACCCTGATCCTCTCCGGCGTCGCCGGACTCTGCAACCCCAACACATCCTGAACCCCATACTGCCTCCGCGCCGCCTTCAACGCATCCCGGATCGCAAAAAACACACTACTGCCCATGAACAGCGGCGGCTCCCCCACCCCGCGTGATCGCTGTATCGTCCGCAAATGCTCCCACTCCACATCCTTGAGCAAGCTCACGTTGAACACCTGCGGTATGTCTCTGAAGCCAGGGATCTTGTAGGTTCCGGGGCCCTTTGTGAAGAGCTGGCCGGAGGCGCGGTGCCAGAGACTTTCTTCGGTCGTGAAGAGACCTTGACCTTGGACGAAGGCGCCTTCGATCTGGCCGTAGTCGATAGCTGGGTTGATGGAGCGGCCGACGTCCATTTTGATATCTGCACGCAGGCAGGTCCAATCGCCTGTCAACGTGTCGATTTCGACTTCGGCGGCCGCAACACCCTGAGTGAAGTAGTAGAACATTTGGCCTGTGTTTGGACCCCAGACGTAGCCGATGTCGGGAGTCTTGTAGAAACCGTTGGCGGAGAGGTTGACGCGGTCGAAGTAGGCGGCGTGGACGAGGTCTTTCATTGGGGCGTCTTTGCCGAGTTTTTCTTTGTAGGGTTTTAGGCGCTCGTTGAGTTGTTCGCAGGCGTTGAGGATGGCGTAGCCGTTGAGGTCGCTTGAGGCGGAGGCGGCGGTGGAGGAGGTGTTGGCGACGGTGTTTGTGGCTGTCTCGGAGATGTAGACGTCTTCGAGGGGGACATCCAGTGCCTGTGCTGCGATCATGGTCATCTTGGTGTGGAGGCCTTGACCCATCTCTGTACCACCGTGAGCGACTAGGACGGACCCATCGTGATAGAGGTGGACTAAAGCTCCGGCTTGATTAAGGAAGATGGCCGTGAAGGATATGCCGAACTTTGTAGGGATGATGGCAAGTCCTCGTTTCTTCCACTTATGCTGGGTATTGAAATCATCTACTGCTTTTCTGCGTCTCATGTAGTCTGCGTCTTCCATAATCTGCTTGTACATCAGTGGAACATGCCAGTCTTTGAGTTCTTGGTTGAAATGTGTGATCTCATTTGGCTTATACATATTGATCTCTCTGAGCCTCTCCACAGGCATTTTCAGATGATCCGCGATCTCTTCCATGTATGTCTCTGCGATGAACATCCCTTGTGGTCCTCCGAAACCGCGAAAGGCCGTGTTCGATACCGTGTTCGTCTTGGTAATGCGGCCTCGAACGTGGACGTTTGGGAACAAGTAGCACCCATCGATATGGGATAGGCCCCTATCAACGACAGCACCGCTGAGGTCTTGACTCCACCCTGCATTTGCAAAAACATCCGCGTCCAGAGCCTGTAATTTGCCATCTTTGTTGACAGCGACCTTCCATCTAGCCAGGAATGGATGACGTTGACCAGATGTCATCATGTCTTCATCACGATTCAACATGCATCGGACTGGCCTCTTTGTCTTTTTGGCGGCGACAGCACAAATGCCCGCAAGTTGAATTGACCTCGTCTCTTTTCCGCCAAAAGCACCGCCCAGGCGTTTGACTTTCGAAACGATCTTATTGGCTTGGACACCTGTGACTTGTGACACGTATGACTGGCTGCATTCTTGTCAGTTTTGTATTGGATCCAGTAGGGTTGCAACTTACGTTTCCGTTGGGTTCTGCGTACTGCTGTAGATTTCCATTTCTCCATCTTCGGGCTTCGGTATAGCAACGCATGCATTGGTTTCGAGATAGAAGTGCTCTTGCCCTCCCATACGCACAATTCCGGAGAACACGTGGTCGGCTTTCTCAAAAGCCGTTTCATCAGTCAGTCCGTCCTTACCAAGCCCTTTGTTTATATATCTGTAGTGGGGAAAGTAGCTCTCTTTGGCAATGGCCTCCTCAATGGTAAAGATTGCCGATAAATCTTCGTATTCAATCTTGACAGCGCGGGCTCCAGCTTCGGCGTGTTTAGCTGAATCTGCAAGGATCATACCAATCGGTTGACCTGCTGTGAACACCTGGTCCAGCGCAAAGAATGTCTCATCACAATTTGGCGCGCCCCACCAGTTTGCCTCGGGGTTGGGCAGGTCATGGTGATCTACCCACTCAACCACTCCAGGAAGATCTAAGCCAGGTTCAGGATCAATATTCAGGACTTTTGCATGGGCCTTGGTTGATAGAACCATGACCCCGTAAAGCTCATTCTTCTGCACAGGTATATCATCCGTGTATTGCGCCTCACCAGTACATTGCTTGAGCGCTGCCACATGGGGATTTGCTTTACCTAGTACCCTTTGCTCATACTTAACCGTAGCGTCGTGGTCCTTTTTACCTGTCGATATCTCACGTTCGATCTCTCCTCGTACGTCTTCGTCGACATTTGATGGTTTGACTTGCAGCTCAGAGAGCACTTCGTGGTAGAATCTATAAAAGAAACCCAAAGCGAGCGACTTGCGGTAAGTAGCCATGCCTCCAGGTACTCCGAATCTGAGGTCAAAGTCCTTCTCTAGAGCATTCATTGTTCCTTCCAGGGTCTTCGGATCTGTCCATTGCTTTCCTCTCAGATACGTACTGGCATCCCTGGCTGCAACAGTAGTGGCTGCCATCCCACCATAGACAAGGTCCACGCTTTTGACTTGATGACTCTCATCTAACGAGACACGCAGAGCTGAGTTGACAATCGCAATATCATCATCTTTACGTTTGGCTTGTTTATATGCCTTGAGATACTCTCCTTTACCAGCAGCGATAGGAATTCGTAGGCTTACGATGATTGCATCTGGAGGCAATGCTGTCGTTCTGTACCCCTTGAAGAATTGGGACATTGGTATTTTAGTCTCCTTATCCAGTGATTTGGCCACTAATACGGTGCCCGTTGCAACGAATACAGGGTTCAGATCCGATATAGGTGACGCTGTAGCGAGATTACCAGCGGGTGTACCAACATTGCGAATCTGTCTTCCAGCAAAATATCGTATCTGCTTATGAATTGCCTTGAAAGGCTGGCCCTTGACGGGACCGTAGTGTTCAACAGCTCTCAAGCATATATCCTCGAGATCTGTAAGGACAACGTTACCCCCTATTTCCAAATGATCGTTTTGAAAGCTGTACTGCCGGAGTTCAGCGATATCACCCACATAGACAGAAGCGGTATACTGCATAGCTTTGAATTTAATCTCAATTTGTGTTTCAGTACTACCACCGATAATCTTGGCTGAGGGATAAGCGCTCTTAATCTCGAGCAGTTGCTTCATGGTCACCGGTCGGTACCATCTTTTACGTTTGTTGCCAAATGCGAGTGGCTTGAACTGGTGCTTAGTCAGAGCAGGAGGGAAGATCAGTTGAGTGTCTGGGTTGTATTCAATAAAAGCTGGGGGGGTGAACCCTTTTGCGGGCTTGTCTCCATTTGCTACGTTTTTGGTGCTGGTGCCACAGCCATCCTTCGTACCGTTTCCATTCTCCATACAGCGACCGCTGCCACCGTTAGCTGTCGATCTGCCACACGCTTTGCCTTTACTGAAGCTTTGCGCCGCATCTAGAATTGGACGGTAGCCTGTGCATCGACAAAGATTACCATCAAAAGCTTCTTCAACTTCGAGCTCCGTCGGATCTGTGTCATTTCGCAACAAGGCGTACAGGCTCATCACTATGCCAGGTGTGCAAAACCCGCATTGGCTACCACTACCCATCGCTATCCGCTCTTGAGCAGGATGTGGGTCCTTGACATTTCCAATACCTTCCACCGTAATGACATGCTTGCCGTCGACACTGACGAGAGGCGCGAGGCACGCATTGACTGACGCATGATATAGCTTCTTTGTTGTTGGGTTCATCTGAGATATCACAACTGTGCAGGCACCACAGCCTCCTTCAGCACAGCCGAGTTTCGTCCCTGTCAACCCAATACCCCGGAGATATTCGAGCAGTGTGATCTCAGGATCGATGGATGTAGAGTCGATCACAACTTTGCTGCCATTCAAATAGAATCGTAATGTGTCATCGTAAGAATCTGTAAGTGATTGCAGAGACAGTGCCGTCTGAGACGGAATGGCCGGATTGGGAGCGACGATCCCAGGAGCCATATCAGATATCTAGCAAATGGGCGATGGCCGAACTGTGCGAGGAGTGGACGATATCTACGAATCAAAGTCTTACAAATATCTGATTTTATATTCTTTTGCGAACTTAAACTTCAATCAAGAATTAATACATAGAACAACAAAATACATGAGAGCAGAAGTATCGTGGAAGATGGATCAAATTTTGACTCATCTATCTTTCTTTCTGAGACCCACACATAGTGTAAGGCCAAATGGAGAGAACAAGATCCGCAGTCCTGTTATTCTAGTTTAGGGTCAATGCAGGGCTCTGAACAGATTCAAAGTAAGCCATTGGTAGTCCAGCTGTGAGAGAGGAATGCAGTGTGAAGTATGAAGAGATGCCCTCGTGAAGAGCATGGCAAGCATGGACGCTTGAGAGACTTCTACTTTGATCTAACCTTATCGGGCCTTAGCCGTATCCTACCTAGTGTAGCATCTCGAGACTCGCAATATACCAATGTATTTGCAAAACAATCCAAAATGCAAACACGAATCAGGCTCCTCCAGTCGGGTCGGTCAATTACTTCAAGATCACGAATTCTACCTTTTTCCACAAATCATATACCGCTATGCGTTCGCCTTCCGCAAAGGAGAAGCATTACGGCGAACGAGAAGCCTCTACCAGAAGCAGAGCAACCCGATGGCCCAAACCAGCAACAGCTACCACACGTGAGTGAGGAGGCAGCTGATATGGGTCAAATTACTGGCGAAGGAGGACCTGACCTGGACCAAAGTACACCAGTCTCCGAGGTGCGATTTGAATTCGATGTCGTCTACATGGTCTTGGGGTCTTTGCTAACGATAGTTCTGGAGGTACTTAAACGTGACGAAAAGGCTCAAGAGAAGGTACCGGAAGTGATGAAAGAAGACTCTAAGTCGTCCGCCCTGAAGGGAACAAGATCGTACTCCACCTCGGCTAGGCGATGGGCGGAGACACAGGCAATTGAAACCCCAGAGTCCACAGAGATCCTCAACTCGCAGACGATATCAATGCTCGATGCCAAATCTATAGAATCGCAACCTCCCGGCCAGATTTTTGGGCTGCCAGCACTACCACTCCCAAGCAATTCGCATCTCAAGCACCGGTATGATCCAATCGTGGAACAGGTCACCAATCTCCTAATGCAAGATGGCAAGAAAAGTATAGCGCAGAGGGTACGCCCGTCGGTCTCTCTGCTCTTCACCGGCTTTTTGGAAACATAGCAAGCACGATGTGGGATCTGTATGCTGATTTTAGGTCTACAGAGAATGGCTATGATCCTGGAACGATTACGAACGGCGCCTCCACCAACATCTGACCCTCGACGTCCTCTCATCCCTGGCGCCCCTCCAACCACACATCTTCCTCTGAACCCAATACTATACCTTACACTTGCGATTGACTCCGTGGCACCGCTTCTCCGTATACGTTCACAAAGGGGTGCAGCTGGCGGAGGTGTGGCGTTGCAAATACCAATACCCTTGAATTTACGACAACGTCGACGGACAGCTGTCATGTGGATACTCGATGCTGCAAGCAAAAAGCGGTCAAAGGGCAGTGGAAGAACCATGTTTGCTCACAAAGTGGCGGATGAGTTGATCTCGATAGTCGAGGGCAAAAGTGGGGTCTGGGAGAAGAGAGGCGGAGTACATAGGCTCGGTATAGCTGCTCGAGCCAACCTGTCATTCGGCAACAGGAGAAGATAAGATTTGTATAGGGCAGCCTCAGTATCAAAACCTTTTAAAGCTTCTTCGATGTCTGATTTAGTATCGCTGGGGATTAAACGGGCCGAGGTTCTTCTAGAATACGCTTTGACCCTTCTGAATGCATCTCCCACGGTCTGCTGTTTGCAACTCTCCAGTCGCGTACGACCGTATCCACCTTGGTATAAAGCCTACCTTAAACTTCTTTCCCCACACTCCACTTATAAGGTTCGGTCCGGCACGTTACAGAGGAGTGAGACAGCGAGGGGTAAAACCTCGTCCCGCCATTGCCCAATATATGACTAGATGCTACACATTCTCTAATACGCCTCTGCGAAGCTATCAGAGAGGCTAAAAATGATTCGGCCGCCCAAAGAGAAGTGGGCTTCGGGTGTAGGCCTCAAGGACAGGTCGAGCAGCCTGTCAAATACGTGATGAATGTCTGTCCTGAGCTGCTCAACAAAGAAGGCCAGTGGGCTGGGACCCTCCGAGATAATGTACTCTGTTTTTCTGTGAATAGAAGTTAAGAAAACGAAGTCGCATCTGCATCAAACCAATCATTAATCTTGCGCAAACTTTGCATATCGTCGTCACTGCGGTCCTCATAGGAATTCTGGCGGACGAAGCTATGCATGACGCAAATTAGTGGTCTACAGATCACTTTCGACCAACAATCTAGCATCCTTGCCCAAACTTGCCAAATTATGGAAACCTTGGAGGTAGGCGCGACTCACGACACGACAACAGGAATGCAGACAGCTACACCTACGTCAGGTACGCAGCTCTCAAGTCCGGAGATCGCGATGATCCCTTCTGAGGGCACACTAGATCATGCGGCAGATGCGGTCTCTGATGAGGATCATGATGACTCCAAGAACATCATCCCAAGTAAAAGAAGACTCGAAATCACGCCTGCAGATAGTAAAGAGTCAAACAGCATGGACTCCAACGTTTTCCACACACACAATATGCCATCGAACAAGATGGGTTCCAATAGCACTGATCTGAACGAGGAGTCAACTCATGCGCAAGATTCGTTGGCTGAAGGAAAACGGCCAAGTATTGCGCCTCAGGAAGCTATCAGGCGTGGATTATCCTTTGGGCCGCTCAAGAAGCCTGGCTCGATGCAGAGCTCTGTACCCAGCATACTCAAGGCAAAGTCGAAGTCAAAGTCCTCATCATCGCGTCTGGCTCAGAAGTCGCTGTCGTCCGCCAGTGATGTTCTGTCAACAGAGGGTGTGGGTAGCTTGCAGAAGGACTTTTATCCCCATGATATAGGTGACGAGAAAGCGGTCGACAGTAGCGACGACGACGATACTGCGGAGAGTTCGGGCGACGATGCCCCGACCATGAGACGACCGAGGGCTAGGATACGGGAAGGAGGACCAGGACGACGGTCGACACCAAGGAGCCCTTTAGCTGGTCATACAAACAAGCCTGCAGTTGCCGTAACAGGCCCCGAAAACGAACAGCCGAAACAAACCTCAGCCAAGAGATTTGCCGTGCATCCCAATACCAACTTTGACCGGAGTATCAGCCGTCCCGCAAGCCCTCACACTTCAGACTCAGAGGAGCTCAACGATATTCGTCGTGCTCAGAATCTCAACATTAGCTCTTCACCCATCGATAGCTCCGTGCCTCACCGTGTCATCCAGACCATCATCCGTGGAGATTTCGCCAGGATGCAAGAAGAAGCGGAAGAAGATCTTCGACGAGTGAGAACCTATCTTGTAGCCACAGATCTGAGTAGTGAAGCAGCATATGCTCTGGAATGGACCATTGGCACTGTGCTACGCGATGGCGATACGCTCCTGGCAGTCTACGCGGTGGATGAAGAGGTCGGCACTGGGGTGGCAGCAGACAGCTTACCCGTTGGTGAAGGTGCAAAAGCAATGCAAGATACCGCTGCTGTAATGGAAAAATTGACCATTGCATCTCAGAGAGCATCATTGATATCCCCACTATCAAAGGCAACGTTCCGTCCGGGTTCGCGGAAATCCAGCGCAGCGAACTCAACGGATTCTAGGGCTTTATCCAAGGCCGAGCAGGAGCGCGCTCATGCTATCGAAAAGCTCTCAGAAACTTGCTTAAGATTCTTGCGAAAGACAAAGTTGCAGGTTAGGATCGCAATTGAAGTAATTCATTGCAAGAGTCCAAAATATATGATCACGGAAGCTGTAAGTTACCCCCATCAAGTCGGTGTCAGGCTTGTTATCAAATGATTCGCAGTAATGAGTCCACAATCCGCAAGACTTTCGACCTTGTGACGCTAGCGCCTGTCTTCTATGCTCGAACATTATTGATCTCGTCTGCATAATTGTGGTCAAAGGAGCACAAATAAACCTCATCATGTATTAGGGTTGTCCTTCAAAACCTGGTGTGTTCCAATAAGAAATGCACGCCTCAAACTGCGACTTGATCTGATAGCAAGCCTGACTGCAGGTTAATCAAAGTTAACGTGGTTACAGATTGACGGGCTCAGGCCAACTATGACCATCATCGGTTCTCGCGGTCGAAGCGCTTTGAAAGGGTAGGCCACCGTGCTATGAAGCTGATGTGTACAAGGTCATAGCTGAGAACATTGATCTAGTGTACTTCTCGGCTCCTTCTCAAACTACTTAGTCGCCAAATCTTCCGCACCTGTTATGGTAGCTCGTAAGAAGCTTTCTGGTCGAAAGACAAAACATAAGATCGCTACGCCTAACGTCCGTCTTGCCAATAATCTGACCCCTTCACGTCGTTTAACATTAGCCGAAGCCAAGATCGATTGACCTGGCCGATACATCCACTGTGGAACGATCTGTGAGATTCAGCCTATAGAGTCCTTTGTTTTGTGAAGTGGGCGTTCCTTAGTGATAGTAGCTATACCTCCTTTCGCATGAGCATTGGGGGCAACTTCACTTGGACAGCGAGCTGTGACACGGAATATACTTAAAGATACCCTGGCGGTCGCATTGCTACGTGTCTCACCTGACCACGAGTCCATCCATGAATAATGTAATCCATTTGACGGTGAGAGCTCTCAATACCTACCTCACTCATCTATAGCCTCTCGTCCTGAGTTGTACTCGGCATTCTGTTCTGGCAGACAGCAACACCTGCCGAAGAAACTAGCCTTACTAGGACTAGAAATAGAGTGAGATGAAAATAGTGTTGAATGATTTGATGGAACGGTTGATTGTTCAGCTATGGACACGTTGGCTATTTGTAGTCCATGCCAAGCATATAGGGCTGAGACTGATTTCCAACAAATAGTGCGGGAAAAGAATTACCAGAACGCGCCGCGCTCGCGTCTCCCGTTGAAAACCCATCGAGACATCTTGGGCACATTCTGCAAAGCACCCTTAGTAGATCAACGCCTCCGTACAAGTGAAAGACCGCTGTACGATGGTGGATCTTTCGGAGGAGCTCCCTACGAACCTAGACCCTTACGATGTCCTCCAGATTGACACCGCTGCCAGCTTGAACGATGTGAAGTCAGCCTATAAAAAGCTAGCACTCAAGCATCACCCAGGTGAGTCTAGCTTAGCATAGGGTATAGCAGTACTCAAAGCTCATTCACCACCAGACAAAGTACAGCACCATGAACGCGACTCTGCGCATACCAAATTCCAAGAAATCGCCTTCGCTTACGCTATCCTCTCCGACGAAGGTCGACGCAGGCGCTATGATACTACAGGCAACACTTCAGAATCCGTTGGGATTGAGGATGGCGGATTCAACTGGATCGAATTTTACAGGGCTCAATTCGCAGATGTCGTTACTGTGGAGAAGTTGAACGACTTCAAAATTATTTACAAGCATTCGGAGGAGGAGAGGCAAGATGTTCTGAAAACTTACAGATCTGTAAATGGTAACCTTGACAAGATCTTCAGCCGGGTCATGTTAAGCAACCCGCTCGAGGATGAAGACAGATTTCGGTCTATAATCAATGATGCTATTGCAGCTGGAGACGTCGAAGCGTATAGGGCGTTCACGCATGAGAGTGAAGATAAAAAGATGAGGAGGCACCGCCGAGCTTGCGGTGCCGGTCGCGAGGCTGAGCAGTACGCAAAAAAGCTGGGTGTTTGGGATAAATTATTCGGCAGCGCTAAGAATAAGTCAAAGTCCGATGGGAAGGACGATGATGCCGGGTTGATGGAGCTGATCCAGAAAAGGAAGAGAGGAGCGTCTTCTCAATTCCTAGACAATTTGGAAGCTAAGTATGTCGCGGGACAGAGGCAGGGCAAGAAGCAAAAGTTTGAAGAACCACCCGAGGAGCTCTTTCAGAAGAATAATCGGAAGGTGCAGAAGAAAGCTAGAGACGAAGTTGAGGTAGAGGACGAGGAAGATGAAGATGAAGATGAAGATGAGGTGGATCTGGATGTTGATAGTCCGGAATCAGATGATTCCGAAGCCCGGGAAGAGGAAGAAGTCGTAGCAAAGGGCAAGATTGCTAAAGGTGTAGGAAGGCCCAACAAGAGCACTGCAAAGAGGAGAATACATGCAGGTAGAGAGGAAGAAGACAAGGCTACTAAGCTAAAGCCCAACGGCGTCAAAGGCTCATCGAGGAAGAAAACGACTTTAAAGGACTTCAGCCTAGAGTCTAACGTCGACGAGGAGGACGAAGACTTCACTCCTGCGAAATCGAATGGTAAGGGCACCCAAGGCGGATCCGTTCACAGCCCGCGCACTGCCAAGAAAATGTCGCATGTGGAGGCTGAAAGCTCAGGTCCAGATTGTGAGGAGGATGAAGAGAAGCAGGAATTCCGACCCGCTACCAGATCGAACGGCAAGATTGGCTCTGGCCCTAGGATAGGAAGAGCGCGGCCAACAGCTGTCAGGAAGAGACGATGAGAATGTCAGGCAGCACGAAAATGACGCTTTTACAGCCGGCTAGAACCCATTTCAGTCCAGTAGTCCTGGGGCGTTGACTCATTGACCTTAACGACACCTGGCTTTAGCGAGCCATAACACGAGAAGAGATCACAGACTTGCTATACAGAAGTAGAGTACACTTCCTCACGTTGAGGACTCTTCCGCTGCTCCTTTGGGCACGTTGGTCACAGTGTGCTATAGAATAGCCCAAGTTGGTCATCGCACGTCTATTGTGAAAGGTGACTCATTCGCAAATGAGTCTTCTTGCTTTCGAAACTATTGAACCAAGAAAATAAACTGTTCAGTACTTCTGGTGCTTACAACCAGATCGTCTCACATGTGGAGCATGAGGATACTGGCCTTTCTTATTAGTTGGTAGGAGATGCGTTCATCGACCCGATGACCGTCTGGTGATGGCGCAGCTGCATCACTGGTGAGAAAGAGACTTGCTTCTGCTACGAAATCCTTCGTCTTTACTACGCGAGAAACTATCCATTCTCGCGTTCACCCAGTAGTTTATTTACAGGTTCACAATACCAAGTCAAATTGCTGTCTGTTGCTCCCAATATAGGCGGTGGGCCAGAGTTCGGTTCTTGACTTGGCTTAGCAGGCCTCCCAGCAATATCTCACTTGTCATGATCGCAGATGTGGATAAAGCATACACCGCCCAAGCTCCCGGCCTGATGGTCGAGCTTGAGAATTGGGTCGTTCACGTACCACCTATCTCTGCTTTCGGAATATTGGTTTCACTTGTTTCGTCACGCTTTATGACAGACATTACGGCAATCCCTTTCCCCATCACTTCGCTTACCTCTATCACGTCAGCTTCTTACATCACAGTCAGTAGCGAGTCCCTCATTTTGATGTCAGTGCCATCGTCGTTGCGGGTAACACCCACACCCAATGCTCTAGCTACATACTGTTGATGGGAATACTCTCTTGCTAGGATGTCAGGATTCCGTGCGCTAGAGAGGCGGGCTGCCAGTCATACTTTCGATGTACAGACAATCACTTTCAGGCGCTGTTTGTTCTAGTCGTTAGAAAACCACTGAAGAGGGCCAAGAGGGGTTCAGGCAGACGGAACGCCTGCCTAAAGACCGATTCAATGCCTGGTCCGGATCTCTTAGTTGACTTTACTCAAGCTGATGGCCAGTTGTGATCCATGTTGTTGAACTGAAGTAAAAGGGGCCGGAACGCTCCGAGGCTCCTTGGCTCCTTGGCTCCCTAGGCTGCAGTGCCAAGCCTTGCCTCAAGTAAATCTATAGTGTGCCTAAATATCCGCGCTTTGCTAGAACATCTCTTCATCTGCTCATGCACTTCATCTCTTGATCTCTTCAATCTCTCTATATCGAGCGCGTCCACATTCAACCTTGCCATTCTTGACTACTCTAGGTCCTCGTCGCTCTCTCAATTCTTTCTCTTCTTCAAGACAGACACATTTTGCACGTGTCCTGACGAGGGTGAGGTATTAAATGCGCGACGCTCAACACTCTTGTTCTATTCCCCGCGGCGCGTTACTCTAACTCGACCCTTTGCCTCAATGTTTTAACAATCTTCATACCACATTCTAATCTTCACCGACCCTTTTCTTCGCCCGAGACGGGGCACAGCTTCAGTACCAGAGCAAAGATGTCGTTTGGCTTTGGGCAGAATAACAATCAGCAGAGCACCGGCTTTGGTGGCTTTGGATCAAATAATAATACAAGCTCAGGTAGGCCGTCACAATTCCACGATTTCTTCTTCGCTGGAATTTGGTCCACGGTTTTCCATTGAAGGAGACTACTGTGATGAGGCAACGGCGATCCACCATGTCCTGGTCTGACTCCTCCCCAATCTAGGCTTTGGTCAACCCGCTACGAACACCAGCTCCTTTGGTGGTGGTCCAACACTCTTTGGTGGCACCACGCAGGGGTCGACTGGCTTTGGATCAGGAGGTACGTCTACAGGGAGCCTGTCCAGAGTCGGCTTTTCTTGGCTGGGTGCTTCTCGAGGATAATAGCGCTGCGGCCAATGCTAAAGGCTGGATTGAGACTGAGCATCTCGTCTCAGCTTCGCAACTCGCTTTCCATGATGTGTTGCCTCACTTGACACTCTGTCATCGCACCTATTTCGGGAATTCTCTCGAAGGCGATAGAGCCAACAATGACCAGTATTCAATACCCACTGAGACACAGAAGCTGATACTACTTTCCCAATAGGCACAGGCTTCGGAGCTGCTCCATCTGGCGCGTCCACATTCGGAAGTCAAAATCGACCCGCTTTCGGTGCACCTGCTGCGACAACAGGCGGGGGGGGTTTGTTTGGTGGCGGGACTGCCACTGCAGGAACATCTGGTGGATTTGGCGGATTTGGCGGCAATGCTACCAACAACAGTTCCGCTGGAGGCCTATTCGGGCAGCCAGCAGCTCAGAAGTCAGCCTTTGGCGCTGGTACAGCTGGAGGCGGACTATTTGGCGGAAATACTGGAGGAGGCTTCGGTCAGCCCACCAACCAGACGGTTGGCGCTTTTGGGGGCCCTGTGAACCTTGTGCAAAATGTGCCAGAATCCCAGGGTACTGGCAGCACGCCGTTCCAGGCTTTCTCCGAAAAAGAGGGCACAGGCAGTATGACCAATCATTTTCAGAGCATTAGTACCATGGAACCGTACAAAAAATATTCTTACGAGGTGCGTTCTCTTTGTCATATGGAAACTAGACGTTACTGATCCGCGACAGGAATTGAGAGTCGCTGATTACAATGGCGGTCGACGTTTTGGCAACGGCAGCGGACAAGCTGGAGCGTTCGGACAGACGAACTTCTCGGGCGGTTTCGGCCAGCAAAACAATGCTTTCGGTCAACCGCAAAACACCACTGGGACCGGGCTGTTTGGTCAGCCAGCTGCTACTCCCACTCCTGCGTTCGGGGGCACTCAACCCGCGCAGACCGGCTTTGGCACCACTGCTGGCGGCTTATTCGGCGGCCAAAACAAACCAGCTGCCGGTGGCCTGTTTGGAAATGCGTCTTCTGGAGCGTCCAGTGGTGGTCTCTTTGGGACTGCGGGTAATGGATTCGGTTCAGGAACGACAAACACTACCAATTCCTTTGGTGGTGCAGGCGGCCTTTTCGGGCAGCAGAACAACAACCAATCGCAACAACCAACGAAACCACTCTTTGGTGGTGGAACAAACACGACAACGGGAGGATTCGGATCTGGTGGCACTGGATTTGGGACTGGGAATGCCAGTACCACTAGTGGTAGTATATTCGGCGGCGGGCAGACAAACAATCCTTTCGGTCAGCCACAGCAGAATCAGACCTCGAACCCATTTCCAGGCTTTAATCAGACGAACCAGACTCAAAATAATACTACCCCAGCATTTGGAGGATTTGGACAAACCCAGCAACAAGATCAGAAGCCTGGTGGTTTGTTCGGCACTCAACCAAGCACCAATACTGGGGGTGGCCTGTTTGGGACTGCAAATAGTACTCAGCAGCAAAATACTGGAGGACTTTTCGGTAACACTCAAAACAACAACCAAGCTTCTACCGGTTCTCTCTTCGGACAAAAGCCTGCCGCAACGACTAGTCTTTTTGGTAATACAAACGCCAACACTTCCAACACTGGTGGAGGGCTTTTCGGGGGACTAAACAACAACACCAATCAGAATCAGCAGAATTCAGCAAGCAGCCTTTTCGGTGGCAATAACTCACAACAACAGAAGCCAAGCCTGTTCGGAGGTACCCAGCAGACTACGAGCACTGGAGGTGGTTTGTTCGGCGGCTTAGGTGGTAGCAATAACCAGCAGCAAGGCGGTAACTCTCTCTTTGGTGGGAATAACCAACAGCAGCAGCCAGCTGGAGGGCTTTTTGGAGGGTCTAACAATCAGCAAGGTTCGAGCCTCTTTAACACCCAGCAAGCGCAACAGCCCAACGCATTTGCCTCTCCACCAGCACTGAACAACTCCCTGTTAGATCCTGGGAGCGCGTACGGCAGTCCTTCTATATTTTCAGGTTTACCTCCACCACCAGTCCACGTGGGTCCTCTTGCAACTCCAATCAATGTCAAACAGAAGATGAAGAAAAGCACCATCCTCCCACATTACAAGATGACGCCCAATGCAGGCTCACGGATGGTGACACCGCAAAAGCGTGGAGGATTCGGCTTCTCGTATTCGACTTACGGGACACCCGCCAGCGCCTCCAGTAACGCGAGTACTCCTGGTGGCTTGGGCAGCAGTCTACTATACGGGAGTCTGGGGCGGGGACTAGGTAAGAGCCTGTCCACTAGCAATCTACGTCGGAACTTTGATAGCGATGGTGAGAGCGTCTTAACGCCAGGTGCGTTCTCTGCTGGAAGCTCTAGATATGGTGGTGCAGGGAGCTTGAAACGGTTAACCATCGATCGAAGCCTGCGGACAGATCTGTTTGGAGACAAGGCAACAGCAGCAGCTTTACCAAATGCAGAGAAGAACGATGCATCGAAAGGACCTGGCATCTTGAAGAAGAAAGTCAGTTTTGATTCGAGCGCCCTTGGTGGTAATCCGGACAACCAAAATAACCTCTTAACCAATGGCGAAAACAACAGTGACAAAGAAAATTCGGCCACTCCCAGTGCGGAAGAGCAGGGTTTACTGAGAACGCCCTCCCGCGGACGTGCTCTTGGTTCCAAGACAAATGGAGCAGCACAGCAGCCTGAGATGGAGCAAGTACCACGAGGAAACGAGCTTGCCATCGTTCACGAGGATGCATCCCCCGAATCCTCGAATGCGCCTCCCCCTCGAGCTCCACCAAAGAGCCAGGAAGATCAGCAGCCCGAGGCTTATTGGATGAAGCCATCAGAAGAACAGATAAATCGGATGACGCAAGATGAGAAGCGAAAGGTCCAGAATTATAGCGTTGGACGTAAGGGATGTGGCCACGTCGAGTTCAATGCTCCTGTTGACCTCTCGCGGATACCGCTGAACGATATATACGGTAACATTGTTTGTATCGAGCTTCGCTCTATTACCGTCTACCCCGACCAGAGCAATAAGCCACCGCAAGGCCAAGGTCTGAATGTTCTATCTACGCTCTATCTGGAAAACTCCTGGCCTAGAAGTCGAGATCGGAAAACGACTTTGCACGAAAAGAGTGGGCCGCGTTTCCAAAAGCACGTTGATCGACTACGCAAGGTCGGAGGTACCGAGTTCGTAAGATACGAGAAGGACACTGGGACATGGGTCTTCAAAGTGCCTCATTTTACTACCTACGGGTTTGACTACGATGATGATGCAAGCGAAGGCGATAGCCTACATGCAAGTGTACAAGACGAAGGCTTGGAATCGAGCATTCTAAGCGAGGCTCCGGATACTCCTACCCCGAAATCGCGGTTGATGAGGAACGGACGTACGCCTACCGCGACCAATTCTACACAGCGCTCCTTTGCCTCGACTAATGAGTCATCCAACGTCAGCTCTAGCCCAGATGATACGTTCCAATTTCGCAAGAAGAAGATGAGCACACCTGGTGCATTCGACAAGGAGCCAACATATGAAGAAGAGGAGCCTGCGTACGACGATGTAGATCACGAGATGGAGGATTTCAGCACCAATGGACAGTCTTTTTTAGGGAAGCGCTCGGCCGCCTCACCTTCGGACAGCGGTGAAGACGAGCCGAGCGACATCGGTGTAATGGGCGGTGTACTTCTAGGAGATCAGTCATTGGTAATTCATAACGAGGACGATGCGATGGACATGGGAATGGCGGGAGCATTTCCCTCACCTGAGGACGATGAAGTAATTCCCAAGCTTGGCTATGGTACACCAGTCAAAACAGCTTTCAACAGCGGCGGTGAATGGGCAGAGGCTCTGCAGCGAACGATCAGCCCCAGAAAGCAGGATCGACAAGCCCTACGTGAAACGCAAGCGCACGTGTTGGAGCATGGAGAAGTGGACCTGGCAGAAACACCCACTGCGTTCAAAAAGGGAGGAACACCAAAAATGGCGACCAGCATTGATTTGATGAATTCCTTATTTGGGATGGAGCAAGCAAGGAAGAGCGGGCGGAATGCTAAGAAAGCTACGAATGGCAAGGGTCTCAAGGTTTGACCTCCTCCCTTCGACTTTTTTACTCCTTTGGGCGCTTGCTCGAATTACTGGCGAGACAAAAATCGTGTATGTAGCAATCAATGAAAGACATGAAAGCTGAGACTCTCGTGCATATAGTGGCCTTACCGCAAGAAATCGCCCGCAGACCCAGACGATACTATGGATCCAATCGAACAAGACTTTCATGAATCCTACAAGCCAGCCTGGGGTCCGGGGTCAACATTATTGTATGCAATTTCCGGTAAAGTCGATTCTTCGCAAAGCAAGTCCACTATATCGGATTCCATCCTGAACCATGAAAAATTGGCAATAGTGTCTGAGGGAAGAGATATTCGGTTCGCTAAAATGGCTGTTTCCCGTCAAGTAAGCAAGCTTTGTCCCTCGGTAAGCAGCAGTGTTGAATCGACATGTACTGACCCGATATTCCAGCTCACTCCAGAGTCAATCAAACATCAGCGAGCTAACACTCATTTCGACCTCGATCAAGGCGTGCCGATGGCGAAGCCTATGCAAACGCCTTTTAGAGATATCGCGTCACGTATTCAACCTGATACTGCCTACGAGAAGACTGTTTGGGAGCTAGCATCCATCCTCTTCGACGGTCAAGACTCTGAAGCCCACGACATCCCTATTGCCGAGAGAACATGGTATGATCATCGTATTCGCAAAGACCGTCTCATCTTGTTCTGGGAGCGACTGTGTGAGGCCTCGGCAAAGCAAGCTGTCAGCGTGGCGCCGAATGCCGAAGAACGCGCCATCGCTCACCTCTCAGCCCACAAGGTCGTCGAGGCTTGCGACGCGCTCGTTCAGGGGAGAGACTTCCGCTTAGCCATATTGGTGGCGCAGATTGGAGGCGACCAGACGATGCGCGACGACATGGATTCCCAGATCGGCGCGTGGAAAGATCTCAAGGTCCTGTCCGAGATGACCGAGCCTATACGCACTCTCTACTCTTTGCTAGCCGGCAACACTTGTGTATGCGAGGGGGAGAAAGGACCGGCCGAAGATCGAGCCAAGACCTTTTTCATCAGTGAGCGCTTTGACATGGATTGGAAGCGCGCTTTTGGTTTGCGACTGTTCTATGCTATCCTGCCTGACGAGGCCATCGAGGTCGCTGTCGTCAAGTTTGCCAATGATATCCAGGCCGATGAGGGCAAGAGGCCAGTACCGTGGTTCATCGAAGAGGAGGCGGAGGTTCCATGGCGGGACCCCAGTCCACACCAACGCGAGGACGTTCTATGGGGTCTGCTGAAGCTCTTTGCCGCTTGCAAATCCGCCCTCCCAACACCATCTATCGCAGAAACTTTCGCTCCTCAGAACACCACTGGGAACCCAATTGATAGCCGCCTTTCTTTCCAACTCTACCACGCTCTTATCCTCCGCTTCCCCTCCGCGTCTCCCTCTAATCCTTTCCAAGCAGATACTCTCGCCTGGGCTTTTGCCACACAGCTCGACTCCGCCGGTGAGTGGCTCTGGGCCATATTCGCCGTGCTTCATCTTTCTGCCCGAGACCAGCGACAACTCGCAATACAGTCACTCCTTGCACATCATGCCGCAGAGATCACGACTGAACCTGCGAACGAGTACTTCCAGACCCTCACCGAAGAATTGAAAGTACCAGCAAACTGGATCTTCGAAGCCAAAGCCCTGTACGCGCGCAACGTCTTGCGTGATCACGTCAAGGAAGTCGACTACCTAGTGAAAGCCGGCGACTGGGAAGAAGCCCACGCAGTGCTGCGGCGAGAGGTGGGACCCACGGCCGTGATCGAGGAAGACTGGGACACGCTTCGAGGCATCCTCGACGCTTTCCAGCCTGGCAAGGACGGCATTCAGGAATGGGGACTGGGAGGCCAAGTCTACGAGGACTATCTGAGTTTGATTTTGGAAACCGCGCGGGGGAAGGAGAAAAAGGAGGTCCTGGGACGGCTGTTGGGGGCGCTGCCGTCGATGGTGCGGGGTGGGACTGTCGCGTTCAGGGAGAGGGTTGCGGTGCAGGAGATCAGTGGGGTGGTGGGGAAGGAGGTCCTGGCGATTAAGGAGAAGGTTTGTGTTCCATGTCCATCTATCTTTCCTGAATCCTGAAGGGGAGTCTATGTGCGATTTGGAGTTTTCCGCTAATGTAATGCGATGATAGGGTATGGACGGTGCACGTGTTTTACAGCTCCCGCTCACGGCGGACGCGTATCTGAGGCATACGAAAGAGTTGAGCTTGAGGTATTATAAGGCGGTTATGGCGAAGTGATCGGTTGTACCCTCCAAGCCATAGAATAGGACGGTTCGGAAAGGGGTTCGACATGCTTGATCTTATGTGGTTTGGCATGCATGCATAGGTGCTCGGAAGGGCTTGAGAAGAAGCCGTTCGGCTATGAGAGGGTGAGGGGGTTGATTGGTGTTGCATGATAGCACTGGACTTGTGGTGTAAAATAGTATGGTATAGCGATAATGTAGATAGAAGAAACGCCCTTGGGCACGAAGTGATATTCGTCACACGCCCTGTCTGTTTTACATTGTCGACGCCTTATATTTTGATATCTTTCCCCTTCCCTTCCCTTTCCTGCCCTCCCTCATCAACGGCGTTGTGCCTGTGCCTGTGCCTGTGCCTCTCTATGTCTCTGTCCCTTCCCTGTCCCTATCATCTCACCTCACCTCACCTCACCTCACCTCACATCACGTCCCAGTATACATGCATGCAATATAACAACCCGTCTCGCGTCTTATCGGCATTTGATCCATTTCAACCATGCATCATGCATCACACTATTCATATTCATATTCATATTCATACCCACCCAACCAACCGGCACGCCATTTATCGAGGTACCGAATGTGAATCGTGGGTCGTGGTACTTTGACTGCGTTGACCGTATTGTTGGGATGGGAGGGGAGGGGTATAGGGAATGGGGATGGGGAATGGGGAATGGGGAGAGGGGGGATGGGGTGGATTAAATAAGGGGGGAGGGAATTAGGGATGAGGAGGGGGAAGGGGAGCGGAGGTGGGGAGGGGAGAGGAGGTGGGGATGAGGGGATGAGGGGATGGGGGAGAGGGGAGAGGGGAGAGGGGAGCGGAGGTGGGGATGAGGGGATGAGGGGATGGGGGATGGAGAGGTGAGGATGTAGGACGGTGAGAACGTATAGATGTAGATGAGAATATAGACGCAGGTATAGATATCGCCTTTAGCTGATTAGTGGCGGTTTAGGTGGTGGTAGTGGTACGCGTGAAGGGGGATGCTCATATTGCCATCGTGAATCAAGCGAATGATCAGAGGGACATTAGAGTATTGTGGAAGCGCCGACAGAAGCGAGCGACGAGGGAAAATTCTGAAAATATATCACGTTGATGCGCTTTCAAAACACAATGCTGCGCCTACCTCGGTCCCAAACGCCATGATGCTTTAAATATATACAAGGTCCTCTTCATAATCGTGGCGATCATTGACCAGGGGCGACGAGCATACCCCGTTTCTGTGCGTCATGGTCCCATCCTCCCGCTCTTGCTTCGCCGCCATGCTTCTCCGCATAGCCCCTCACTCTCTGCTCGAGCTCAGGTCGGAAATGTCGGACTAGACCTTGGAGCGGCCACGCGAACGCTTCGCCGAGAGCTGGTCGTCAATGTCAGTATAGTGGTCATTGATATCGAGGCAAGACGGAATGGCCTACCGCAAATGGTATGCCCCTCTACCTGCTTCGTCAGTTCTTGGAGCATATCAATCTCCCTCTCCCTTGCCTGTCCCCTCTCGAACCTCTTCATGATCTGTTCGGTCCACTTGCTGCCCTCTCGGCAAGGCGTACATTGGCCGCAGCTCTCGTGTTTGTAGAATGATGCTAGCCGGGATATAGCGCGGACGACATCTGTGCTCTTGTCCATTACGATGACGGCTGCGGTACCTAGACCGGATTGACTGTCCTTCAAGGCGTCAAAATCCATCAGTTGCTCGGTACATGTGTCCTTGGGTAGAATTGGCGTGGAAGAGCCACCTGGGATGACGGCCTTGAGGTTATCCCATCCGCCTCGGACACCACCGGCATGTTTCTCGATGAGCTCCTTGAGCGGAATGGACATCTCCTCCTCGACGGTGCAAGGGTTGTTGACATGGCCAGATATACAGAATAGCTTGGTGCCAGCGTTCCGCTCACGACCGAAAGAACTGAACCAGGCTCCGCCGCGGCGGGCGATAGTTGGGGCAACCGCGATCGTCTCCACGTTGGCAACTGTGGACGGGCACCCGAAAAGACCGACGGATGCTGGGAAAGGTGGCTTTAAGCGAGGCTTGCCCGGCTTCCCCTCCAGCGACTCAATAAGAGATGTCTCTTCGCCACAGACGTATGCGCCCATGCCTCGGTGGATGTATATATCAAAGTCGTAGCCGCTACCACAAGCATTCTTCCCAATCAAACCCTCCTTGTAGCATTCCTGGATCGCTCGCTGGAGGACGGTGGTTTCGTGATAGAACTCTCCACGAATATAGATGTAGGCTGCATTACAATTCATGGCTCGGCCGGCGACTAGACAACCTTCTAGGAGCTTATGTGGGTCCTTCCGCATGATCTCTCGGTCCTTGCATGTTCCTGGCTCGCCTTCGTCGGCATTGACGACTAGATAGCGTGGCTTGGTGTCTTTGTCCCAGTCCTTGAAGTTCATGAATGACTGTTTGGGTCAGCATCTGCATCTACAGCAATTGCTGGCGGTAAATACCCATTTCATGCCGGATGGAAATCCAGCGCCACCTCTGCCTCGCAAGCCAGAGGCTTTGATCTCAGAGATAATCTATGCAATCTTATCAATCACAATGCCTCTCACATATTCTCCGTCAGGCAGCATACCCAGTCGTGGCCCTTTAGAATTATCTCTTTAGTCTTGTACCAATCTCCATACTTCTGCGCGCTCTTCAGGTCGGCGCCATGATGTCCATATAAATTTTGAAATATCCGATCCTGATCTTTCAAACCTCCGAAATGTGTTCTCTTCGGCGGCGGTCCATCGTGCACTGTGGCTAATCCGCGCTGTTGCCGCCGTCTAGGTGCTGGGTTGGATCCATTAAGCCGAGAGGCAGCGATGACGGAAGTTTGTGTATGATGCGAGAGTGTGGTGATGGGCTTAGGTACAGCCGCTCGTGATGTGATCATTGCAATAGGTGTAAGTAGGAAAGAGAGGCGGAGGGAATGTGTCGTTGATTGCAGGGTGGCCAAGGGTCGAGGGACAAAATGATGGACGTCAATGAGATAAGCGAGCCGCTGATTGGCTGAAAATTACCGCGCTAATCGACCATCAACGTCCAAAATTGATGCAGTATGGTTCAATCTAATCATCCCCAGATAGTACAATGTCTGTTAATATCAAGTCATTCCATGCTAGCCACTTACCTTTGATGTGCTTGTACTGAACGTTTAGGGGGATGAAGAGAGTCGCTTTATATACGCAGCTGTCGTGTAATAAAGGTATTGTACTGTCTAGCCTCAATACACTTACTCAAAACAAATCGTCATGATATGTCAATCGTTCATGGATCTCCTGAATCACGGTCACGGTCGTCTTCACCATGATGCCCCCAAGCGGTGGACTAGGCCGAGTATCCCCAATTTCATACTCTTCGCTTCCCACCGTATGTCCTCCATGCACCGCCACATTGTTCCAAGTCTCCGGCAATCTATTGAAGCTTCCGTCGTTGCTATCTTTCGTGTTTTCCCTTCGCCAAGAAGCGGTCAAATTTTTAGGACTCGCCGTGGGTCGCTGAGCTCTTCCCCATAGTGCTCTGGCGAACAAAGGCCTAAGGCTTGGTAGACATGCGCTGACCACTGTGATGGATGACTCTGCAGCTGTCCATATGCCGGGTGTGACATACGTCCCTTTTGGAGACTGTTCTCAGAAGAGCGATCATGTGATTTAGGAGCCTATGTACTTACAAGTGATGTCTGCATTTTGTAATCGAGAGAGCGTTACCAGTCGGACAATACTGATTCCGCACACCCTGTATGGAATAAGCCCTAGATCAGCAAAGAGCTCATGGGTTCTTGCTTACATCAAGCCCAAAGTGAATATAGCCGTCAAGACCACCATCTGCAGCCTACTCGTCTTGAGTCGCCAGAGCAATGGTATAGGCTAACCGATAGAAGCGTCAGTATGATGTATTCATATAGACATTTCCATCTACGCCTACCAATGCTAGAAGAATAAAATCTGTTACAGCGTTGATAGCACCGATGGTCAGGAAGTATAGCTGAACGTTGATACATCGACCTCCTTTGGTTGCACCAGCGAGTGTGGTCCAAAAAGCGTTGACAGGAACGCATTGGAAGATATTAACGGATATGCATGCAGATGCCAACGCCAAAACGACCACTATGAGGTAGATGAGAAGGCGTCTGAATTGAGCCACAGGGAAGATTCCTAGTGATTGGAAATCAGCGTTGGCTTTTCGGGAGGTTATTGTGACTGTAGGACAAGGTTTGGAGTTGACGAGACACCTAAGAATTTACTGCTCCCAAAACATAGCCTACGATTCAACGCACGTGCTACATCGGAGGGCGGAGACCTTGAATGTACGTACTGTGGAGAAAAAGTGCTCTAAGTCATTAATAAATCAGCCTTGGAATTCCTCAAAATCAACAGATTAGGCTCACATGGACAATTTGTTGGTTATCTGGGCGAAAGCGTACATGAGTCCGAACGTGTAGAGATATTTGAACCAAGTGAATATGACTTGGCTAGGAGGGGTGGGTAGATGCTGGCCGAATCCAGCATGCTTAACCTCTGTGCTTGGTGTCAACAGCATTGACAACGCATCTCTGCACATTGATTCGCTATTGACGGAGGAGGTTGACAATATTGAGACCCCAGGAGAAGACCTGCAGGATTGTGAGCAACGATGGAGATGAGGATATTGCGGGCATACCATAGATAAGAAGATAAAGCCATCGTCCCACTAGGTGGTGCGTATCAATATAGATCGGTCCATACGTGAAACGTATCGCCCTACCCAGAACCCAGCTCGCGAGGTATATCTCGACAGAAAGCGCAGCAGAACAGCAAGAGTTGGGAGAATAAGAAAAGTCACAGATGCTCCAACAACTTCAGATGCACGACTCTCCTTGAAAGGTTGGATGATTGCCATGGGGCTCTCGACAGCGACAAAAACGTTCACCAAGCATCGAAAACCAAAGGTGGCAGTCAGTTTCTATCCGAAGGTGTGAGAAACGGTCAGACATAAGCAGTTTTCCAAGTCATCACTTGGTGTGTTGCGGAGTGCATAAGCAATGCGACTGTGCCATATTGTGACGAAATGCTAGTGATGCGAAGCAACCACACTCTTTCCTGATAAGATGATCTGCGAGGTTTCAGATGCATGCTGTGCCCATCACTTGGATGCATGGGGCACAACACACAAGGGGGGATGAAATCCTCTTCCTGTCAGCCATTGACATGCGTAGCAGCATCAATGATAGTAGCGGCGTCAATGCTTCCCGCTTCTCGCCAAAATATTGGAGTCGTTTGCTCTAGAAAGGCCCCAAGAATGGCAAGGCACGATAGTGTGACCCCCTTCCCCCCACACCCTGCATTCATCAATAAACACATCTTCAAGACACTAGGCGTAAGCTTGTACCAGCTGTGGGGACCGAGATCGCGCGACAGGTCCAAAGAAATACGCAAGGTGAGATCACATTCTATTGTATTGCAGGATCTCAATTCATTCAATTGGCCATCCGGGCGGCATGGTGATATTCGATAGAGTATCATCAAGCTACTTTGGTGACTGGGCCACGTGGCGGGGGCACGAAGGATAGCAGCGTCCAAGTCGGATGAGGTTAGCATCTATCCATGATCATCAACGGACAACATTCGTGCCGTGGCTTGGCAAGCTTGGCTTCCACTATCAGTCGGCATTAGCGGTACTAGACTGAGAGTAGTATAGCGTCAGGATATTGCTTTTGCACTCTGCAGAAGACGAGGTTGCATTGTGGTCCAGATAAAGTCGGTCGCTGAAGCTCCTACATATCGATTCAGGGGGCCTTGATTGGAGTTAAACGAGGCTAGGCTATAACGATATGAATCGTTATCGGAGGGATTTCCCCATAGCAAGACCCCGAGTTCAACTATTTAGGACTGAAAGGAGAAAAATACCAAGATTACATTGCTCAAGTAATCACCACTACTGCTCCTAGATATAGAGAGCTCTAGTCTGTAATAACACCAATAATACCCGCCAGATTTCTTCAAAACAAAAGGATATAAATATCAATAAAATACATACATTCCACCACGCCGAATATAATCGAAGCCACCGCTACAGGTCTGACAGTATCTACACTCGTACCAAACCCGCACCCTCTCCTAATCACCTTCCCACATACTCACAACCAAAAATCAGGCGTCTTCCACTCGAAGTACTCATCCCATCCCAGTATTCTATCTCATATCTTACTAAATCCCAATCCAAAACAGTCCATATTCTACACGTAGGAATGAAGAGCCTTGCCATACCAAAGTATGAAACCTTTCTCGCTCCAAGTGACTCCTCCACGATAGAATACTAATAGCGCTTCTCCTAAAGGATGTAAAACTTCGGTCCGAGGAGGCTTAGGGTGAAGGTTAAGGATGGAGATGTAGACATTGACTATCAATATGGCCTTATAATTCAACTCATCAATTCGTCTCAGAGAGGGTGTTTACTGTGTACCGCGAACGACACTTATCGAATACCTCTGCTAATCATCTCATGATAAGTCTCCTCATCATAGCATCATACCATAGTACACCATACGAATCACTCTCTCCTTCTTCTTCTTCTCCATCGTCGCAATTCTCTATAACGCACATGAACCCCAATACAAATCCTTTAGGAACCAGCTGCAGGTATGGAAAACCGTAACAGGGTAAAATCCAGCTTTACGGCCGTATATCCAAGTCCAATAGTGAACGGTTTCCTATTGATGGTGTGACAGTAACTTCTTGTCCCACGTGAAGATGTGCACACGTTCGTCGACCGCTGGAACTCTGCCATCAATCCCTCCTTCACCATCACCTGGTAATACTATTCTGATCCTTCCAAGTACCCTGACGAAATGGAAGATCCTCAAGCAATGTTCTTCATCATCAAACCATCATCCCTATCAGAACATCAGCCCAGCCACTCGTACCAAGAAACACCCTCCTTGAGTTCATACAAAATCTATTCTGACATATCGACGGGAAGTGAGGATGCTGATGGTACAATCCACCAACCCGCATCTCCAATATCATGCTCATGAAGGAGTAGATAAACTTCCATCTCGCACACGCAGCCGCAAGCATTCCAGAAAGACCGTACCTCGGATCCAGTCCACCAAAAATGGCGCATTGATCATGGAGATAGGAAAATGCATCGAGAACTTAAGGACCCAAAAAGCCATTCTCAAAGCCGAAAACGCGCATTTGACTCGGGACATTAGGAAACTGAACGCACTGAGAATTCAGCAGACGGGGCTAGAAGCCGAGATGGCGCAGATTGTCGAGGATATCCATCAGAGACACGGTCGCATCGAAAGACCGTATCGTTGCGCAGTGGGTAAGGCACGAGGCGTGGGGAAGACGGCAGCGCGGGTAGAGAAGCAGGAATGGGCCGATTTCAAAGTGGCAGAGGGCGATCTTGAACCATACGTCGAATTAGATGAGGGTGGGGAGGTTGTGTTGAAACAGGAACATGAAGGAGATGCGGAGAGGGAAACCTTGTTTGAAAGTTACAGCAACGCGAGATCTTTATACGAAAGCCTGCAGGCGGCACGGACAAGGTTGCGGCAGTCGGAGATGGAGTTGCTGGATATGGGTGACTTCGTGGGGAAAGTTAGGTGTATTGCACTCGGAGATGTGGAACTCCCTTGTGAAAGATCTGTTCCAGTCCCGGCTCAGGAGGAGAATGAGGGAACGGAACCCCCAGCTCGTGTTAGTCGCCGATGCCGAAATCGCCGAAACAGCTTCCCTTGGTCGACGAGGGATGGTGGTGAGAGATGTAATGAGTGGAATCAAACGATGTTATCGGACTCCTGTGCCTACGGGATCCCAAGCAGACCGAAGAGTCTTCGATAACTTCTCGTCGATTAAACCCACGTTGCTTTATGATCGCCCTCTGAAACCCCTTCCACAAAGACGGAGAAACGAGACATGATGTGGCTAGTGAGCTCAACCAGATAGATATAGGACTGGGAATGCGATGATCCATTCATCACAAAAAGTTTGCTGCTTGTACCGGGATCTCGGAATAGAAGGAGATAGATTGTACCGTCATGAAAGCGACAAACTGCCCTCTGTCGCTAGTTCACTTACTTCGCAATCTCTATCTGCGAGCCCCGAGGCGCTGCGGGGTCCCTCATCTCTACCACTAGCTTCTTCTCTGTCCCTGTACGTACATATTGTTAGTTTGTATTCAAGCCGCCGGATTACATTTCCCCCATCAAAAGCTTAGGACACTCGGCGGACTGACCTATTTCAAGAGCCATCCCATTCCGACCAGAGTAAACGCACATGTACTCAATTGCAGTTGCAGCGGCCCAAATCTTATACCAATCACAAGTATCCTGTCCCTCTCCGGGAAGCAGAGTATCAATCACAACCTCACAGCGTTTTCGGTGCATTTGAAATGAAGCAGGCAGCTTGACCGTAATCTTAGGATCTGTATCGCTTTTCTGCCCGAATGTTTCCTTTCTAGCATCTGCAGGCATGAGGTCGGTAATCATCCTGCAGTCTGCAACAGGCGGATTGCTATATGGCTGGCCGCAACGCACGCTGGGTCTATATGGCATGACACGAACAGCGAGATCCCCATTCTGGCCAAGGTTTGTTATTACTCCGCCCTCATTCGGCTTTGTTTTCAAACATATCTCGATCACCAATTCTACGCTCTGCCTCAAATCCGAAGGGCTGATCTTGTCGGATAATGTGTTTGCTTTGTGGCTGATATCAATCGCACATAAGCCATCGGCGCTGAGTATGCGGTATGGAAGAACTCCGTCCCAGTCACCGCGGCCTCTTTCACCAAAGGTCATGGTTTTGGTGATTTTAGGCATCTTGGAGAGAGCTTCGAGGCAGCTCAGGATTTTCAAGTTCTTGCCGTAAGCTTTGCCGTTGCACCGAACACTTGGAGCTCCAAGCCTAGGGTGGGCTAAGGATGCATTAAGCAATGGTAGTGTTAGGGATGGCGGTGCTGCAATGTCAGGCCATGCTACGTTATCATCCCCATAGAATACGTCCGCGGGCGTAGTCGTCACATTGACTGTGTCGTTCTGATTTATCAATAATATCGGGTTTGTGAAGTTGAGTGCAAATTCCAAATTCGCATAATCTGTGTCACTGTTCACGCGTTCTTTGAGAATACTTGACGTGACCAGTGAAATATATAGCAAGGAGGCATTGATGAGCGTTGACGTGAGAAACATCAGTGATAGAATTGACCGACTACCGAGGAAGAAGCCGCCGAGAATGCTCGAGCTGTAGGTGTACGATAGATCCAGAAGCTCGATTCGCAGAAAACAGTGTATACACTTGTAGCGGTTGAGTGAATTCTACCACTCAAGCGCGAGGCTGTCACTTGCCCTCATCGAGCTGTCGAGATGGAAGCGCCTCCCCATGCGCGTGGCTTCGTAAGGCACCCTTCACACGACCTCGGGGAACCAGGAAACAAGAGCTGAAGCAAGCACAATAAAATGAAACCCAATTGCCCGATTTGACGGAGTCTTTCTTGATGTTCGTCAGTCATGACTTTACTGCGGCGCCAAGGCTTCGCCAACCTAACAACGCAGCTTGCCTTGCTCGGGGCACTTGGGTTGTTCTCGTATGTTACCCTTTCCCCAGCGGTGGCTGCCATGGTTTTCACTCGATACACTTTCACAAAGGATATCTTAGATCTGAGCACATACAACTCAGTCACCTGTACGACTCGGCTCATCTTTTTCAATCTCTTTACGACGCTTCAACCTCTCAAATTCCTGCTCCCTCAGCTTCCTATCCTCGTCTCTCCTGCTCTTTGCTCGCTCCTTTTTTTCAATTTCTGCAGCAATACGTAGGCCTTCTTCATGTCTTAGCTTTTCAGCGTCCGCGATAACTTGCTGAGCCTCTTCCTGTTGTACCTTCTCCATTCGTGATGCTCTGTCGAAATCGAGTTTCCTCTGTTCCTCCTGTGCTTTTGCTCGTTCGAACTCTTGTTCCCTTAGTTTCTTTTCCTGAGCTCTCTTGATCTTGGCTATTCCCTGCATCTCTACTACAGTAGTAGCATGCCTCGCCTCTCCATTTTTCCGGTTCTCGTATCCAGCGGTAGATTGCCTGCTATTCCCGGCTTCCGGCTTCGTGATCGCCTTGGATTCAATCATGCGCCTCTTTCTTCGCTCTTCTTTCGCCCTCTGTTCGCGATCCAAACCCTCAGCTTTCCTCCTCGCTCTTTTCTCATCTTTCTCACTGACTAACCAAGGAATATCGAGTACAGTCATGCGAAATTCCGTATTTTCGGCCCAGGCAGCAGCTTCTTCGTTCGTAGTGCGTATAGTCGATATTCTCTCTAAAAGTATCTGCTTTTCTCCGCGGAAACTTCCGATCCCTCCCTTCAGCTTCACCACACTCCCAATGTCAATACCCCTCAGGTCAATGCGTACCCCCGTAGCCGTATGACCTTCTGTAGGAGCATCAGGAATTCTTGCTTTACTGGCGTCTCCAGGTGGCAATACTGTTTGTACTGGTTTCTGCCGACCACAAGTGATCTCAATTGTAGCACCACTGCTGTCGTCCAGCGACATGATCCATCGAGTGGGATAGATGTCAATCGCAATAATGACACCGACCAGGCGGATCCATTTAATAGGGTGATTGTGATGGAAATAGAGGTTTTGCCCTAGGGGGAAGTAAGACCGCAGCGCCTTGGGATGAATTGTGAACTCCCTTTGTCGCACGTGTTCAATCCCGCAAGAACATCGGACGACATACCTTCGAAGCCGGCACGCTCTGTGAGAGCGTGGACATCCGCCGCAGTCAACCTAGCCCATGTTTTATGGGTGGGGGAGAGCGAGAAGCAGTAGGCGGGGTAGAAGGTTTGAGGAGGGGAAAGGGACTTAGGCATAGCATTCTCGATGATGGCGAACTATGCATGGAAAAGCGGCAAGCTGCCCAAACAACAGCTCGTATCTGTTTAGAATAGGACCTTTGGTGGCAGACGGTGAATTCTGCCTGAGGACTGAGCCTAGCCTAGCCTATCCTAGCCCTTCCACCAAGAATCCAGCAGCAATAGTACCATGACAATATGATAATAAAAGATCAACACGTCAACGCGCTTCTTTAAGCAATCGCTACTCCATCTCCCCGTCCTACCTCAGCCTTAAAACGAGAAATCTGCATCGTGGCTACCCTCAGACCACGCAGCTTGATCTCCCCCCATCCTTCCCGCCAAACATCGTTCCGAGCCCATTCCCTCAAGATAGCCAGCATACCCTCTACGTAGCCCGCCAACGTCAACGGTGCTGAACCGTCGAAAACCGTGTCGGAGAACAGGACTCTGCACCTGACCTGCTTCTTGGCGGTGACCGCGATCCAGCTTTTCTCGCCGGGTCTGTGAAACTGTGCTGCCACGCTTTCGGAGGAAGAGTGGGGGAATACGCGAAGCACGACACTGGTGAATATGAACAGCCAGTCTACATCGGCGATTGGGCTAGGTGGGTTGTCGGTCAAGGAGGAACAAGTTGTGGCACATGTGCCGTTGCCAGCGATGCCCAGCCCGGTTGTGGTCGTAATACTGCTGTTGGCGAAGGATAGCGTTGTCGCTTTTGCCGATCTCCTGTTCAATGACAGTAAGGCATTCCGTGGTAGGGTGTCATCCCAGATGTTAAAAAGACCCAGCGTCTGAGCAGAGGGTACATCCGCCATCGTCGTAATTATACCTCCCGGCCAATGATCTTGCTTTGCGCCCGCGATACTTGCAACTGTCTGAACCAATCCCAAGGCCATTTTTACGGGTGTCAATTTCTTGATGTGTGTTGGTGATATGAGGATGGCAATGTTCGGAAAAGCTGCTGTGCTATAGGTGATCGGAAATCTGAGTGGTGTTGAATCTGTACTTAGCCAGAGCTCGTTAACCGCCTCCAGTAAGGAGGACATCAATTGGCCACCTTTCAAGTAAGGAGGACGACCATCAGATCTCACGTTGGTTGTCACATCTGGGAGGCCAGCAATTGGAATGGGAACGTTGAGTGCATTGAATTCACTAAATGTCTGATTAGTTATTCTATGAGGTTAAGTCGTTAGTTATGTCTAGGTCCCAGGAGCGAGTATATTTAGTGACTTACTCGAGCGCGGAGGGAATAGTCTGGGTGTATTGTGAAAGTAAGGACGACGAGTCAGCCGGTAGTACTATGGCAAGGCATATATTGAGGAAAGCGGAAATGCCTAATAGATAGTGCATGACTCCAAAAAAGATTGATGTATTTGATTATGTCCTGTGCCTTCGGAAATGCAACCGTGCAACAAAATGGGTTGTAAGTGTAACTTCTCGCAATTATATCGGAAAGGTTTTCATTTCGTTGATTGTAGAACGATTTAAAGAACCACGGGATATTCACTTTAGTACGCCTTGGGTAAGTATATAGACTTACCGTGCACGGGGCGCGGCTGTAATCTGCGGGTACATGGTGCTTGACGATAGCGAGCGCGCAAATACTCACCGACCCGCAGACGTTCGCGTGAAGGACTTCAAACGAATGCTTTTGGCATAGTTTGATACGAAGGCGAGCCGTATACCCGACCACCTGAGCCAATGGAAGCCTTCAGAAAGGAAAACCTCCGAAACGGTAGCCCCTATGAAGGGTGTGTATCTTACTGGGAGGCTGTTGTTGAGACCGTAATCAGGCTCTTACTGGTTTCCCCTTGCCGCATCCTCTTCATTGTTCTTGGGTACCCCAACAAGCTTTGGCACGGTCACGGCATTGATCTTTCGAAAAGCCTGTAGAAACATGCGAGTCAGCATTTCTAAATCACAAATATTTGATTGACCTCCCTGCCACCAGTACATGCCCCACGTGAAACTCCATCCCCACCAGGCCCAGGATACTCCGTAGTTTATCCACCACCAAGGACTGAATAGTTGATCGATACTCACATTCTGGAAGGAACTATCCGGAAGCTTGCCGTCCCATTTGTCCTCAACTTTCGTGATCTTGCCTGTGGCTTTATCGTAAAAGATGTTGATCTTGCTATCGATCGTCTGCTCCTTGCCAATACCCTTGACAACGTAGCGTGTGCGAAGATCCATGGCGATGGGGTTGCCGGCTGAGGTAACTTCGTGGTGAAGGCGCTCGATTTCCGAGAAGGCGGTCTGTAGACCATACCATTGGGGCTCATACTGCTTGCGGCCAACGGCCTTGGTAATTGGGTCTTCGAAAGTGCCTTCGTCGTCCCATAGTTGTAGCTTCTTCAATGATGGCCTGCCTGCAAAAAGCTGGATCGGGATCAGCACAGTTTCTAAGCATTTCAAGGAAGGGTACCTACATCTAATACGCTTCCAACAAGGGTCTTCTGATGCTCATCCAGTGAGACACCGCTAGCGGTCTTGATGTTGGTGTTCTCGATGTTAAGATCGCTCATTGCTGACGTCGTTAGATGTTTACGAAGCACGAGCAAAGGTGCGACGAGAACTTGGCGATGGTTGCAGAGCATTCCGGAACTTACATGAAGACATGTTGCGACTCTGGGAGGGTTTTGATAGCTTGAGGATACTGGAAGCGGCAAAGCTGGATCCGGTTGAAGATCTGATAGTTCCCTGCAATTTGGATGGGGAGATGGGAAGACGCATATGTGGGGTGTAAATGTAAGAAGATCTAACAGAGGAAAAGAAGAAAGAGCAGTGATCGGAACATATACAAAATGTCGGAGGTGAGACCGAAACGTTCGCTCATTATTACATCACTAACTTAGTGTTTGGACTCGTAATCGTATCCTACCAGCCTTGGCGGGATGATCATCTTTCGCCGAGGCTCGATATATCGCGATTTCCCATGTCAATTGAAGCAGAATGGGCACAGCTCGGTCTGTGAGAGAGCATGGCTATTGCTGTTGTTGGTGGCCCGAAGTTGCAACAGCAAGAATCTCCTCTTCGAACCCAGACAGGTGCACATACTTGATCCTTGCCTCCTCAAGTTTAGCCCTCCCAGTGTTTTCTCCAACAAATTTCTCCGGCTCTTGTATTCCCACATATACGATCTCAATACCGCCGCTGGCGCTGTTCTTGGTCTTCAATATCGTCTCCGTGCATGGTTGTTTCCCACTCGCCCTCTTGTTGCACGGCTCCATGGTTGTGTACAGAACAAGCCTTTGAGGAGCCACGCCATGGCTCTCGAGTTGCTCTCCGAGCTTTGCCAGGCAACATTGCTCGGCATGGGTGTTCCCTGGTAGTTCCATGGTATAGCCAGTGGACAGGATCCGATTTGCTGTCTCCTCGACCAGAACGGCTCCCACACAGAAATTCGTAGGCAACGGAGGTGCCTTCCTAGCTAGGGAAATAGCGTATCGCATGTATGCCTGATGGTCTCCTACAACGATGGCTACGCTCTCCATCATGCTGTTGGTAAAGGGCAGACAATCGACGGGACTGCGAGATTTGCATGCTTAGCTTAATTTAGATCAGCTCTTAGTTTATTCTTACCTTACCTTACTTAGCACTCTTAGGTCTACCTTAAGGTACAGTAAGGCACGTCGTGGACAGTAAAATCCGGACACTAGGCCAGATAGAGAGCCCCACCCAAATCCATATGCATTTCTCTTAGAGTACCATCAATGCTTTTCCATCCACGTCATTAGACATACTCCGAGTAGCATACGCCCCAAACAGCACGTTGACGCTGGGTGATCATACTATCAAGTTAAGGCATGTACCCGAATAGCCAAATTAACGAATTTCAGTGGGGTTCTATATCTAGCCTAGTGTCCGGATTTTACTGTCCACGACGTGTAAGGTAAGCAAGCACGCGGGTTGCAAAAAAGCTGGAACGTTCAAGCCAAGGATTTTGGTAGGATTCCCGCCAAGGCCGAATTCTGAATGTTCCAGCTTTTTTGCGACCCGCGTGGCAAGTAAGCACGCAAGGTACTTTATCGGCTATCGCACTGGCAGCACGCTAGAACTACCTTACGGCAGATCTACCGGGAGCTATGTACTATTCTACCTTAGTACAACTATCATTGCCTAAGCACCTAAGGTACTCCGTATCTGACTTGATCACCGTGCTCATCCTCCATGGATCTCAGCCTGTACCACCTACCGCAGAAGTCAAACGGAATTTATCTATTCGATGCTCGAGTGTTGTCATAGTGCGGTCGCACACTTCAGCAGGATTACTGTCGATCAAAAACAGTTCCCATCTCCACGTACGGAGCATGGTTCTGCACATGGCACTCTTACCGGCTATACTCAGACAGCGGTCTCAATGATCGTCCCCTCAGACAGAATGAACCGCGCAGAGTCGCTTGCCAGTCCGCATCCAATGATAGGTTCTGGTTAGCGGCAATAGTAAAACGGTAGAAGCGCGACCGGTGCTCGCAAGGACAACAGTCTATTGCCGTCATTGTTGCCAATGTAGGCCACGTCTATATTGACCATACCATCGCGAATCCCTTTTCTTGTTTAACATTCGTTACCTTCCTTATCGAGCTCTGCCATGTTCGTCTTGACTTGCGAAGTCGCCGCATCCTTGTTCATCACCACCGTCTCCGCAATCGCTATACCTTTTCAACAAGATCTGAGTCAATCCATCGCGGCCTCGGCGCCGTATAATCTGTCTGTCCCTGACTCGAGACTCATCTCGCAACTCAATACCACCACGGCAAAGACGGGCCCTTCACAACTATTGAATACTACCGTTCCGAAACCCCCGTTGAAAAATGATCAGGTGCTCATAGATTGCAGCTATGGGCATGAACTCGAATATGACTCCTGCCTTGATGCACTTAACACCTTTGTGTATCCTCGTCGCAATCGACCCTTGACGATTGGACAACGTTTTATGGGTGGTGTATGTCAATTTCTCGTTCGGGGAATTTTCCTTCCCTGACTCTATCAAGAGGTGTCACAAATGTCTTATGGATTTTGTTCCCTAATTATGTCCCATGGGTCCGAATGATGCTCTGGTAGGCAATACTGATTCGGAAATTGTTCAGGTATGGGATCTCCAACTTCCTATACAGTGGATGAGCGGTGGGTTACTCTCATGGCACCTACAGACAAAACGTCTCATATTGAACAGGTGACGGCTTCTGCACCTGGGACATTATCAAGACTGGAGGTGCACCGTACTCTCTGGTAACCGGGAATGATCTGGTCGCAGCTGCTACGCAAATGCTTGACGAGTGTGTCCGTGACAATCGCGGTATGGGTGGAATTGCAACACACATCGGTGCGTGGGCCTTATGAAGACTTCTGGTTCCTCCACGCTTATTCCACTGATTGCATCTAGGCGCTAGAGGCGACATAAGCCTTGTGTTGAAGCCCTTCATTCCCCAAAACATCGAGTGCCTTGATAACGCTGTGTTCCCGGACCATTGCGACGCCCTGGTTTCGCGATTACCCGCCGCACACACGCCTGTTGAGATTTTCGGTCCCGAAAACAGTCCATTGACTACCATAGTTCTTCCTACGGCTTGGGCATCTCCTCGTGGGTGTTTTCCCCACCATCTCTGATATTAACCGCGAACCTATCGTTGAAAAGGTTACCATACTTTAACGACCATAGGACTAATAATCCTGCTATAGGACCGAATGGATGCATCATGGCTGTGATCGCCTCGAGCGGTGAGACGGATGTGCATGACTCCAGTACTTCTTACGATCTATGGCAGGCTTTCGTCACCGTGAAGGCAATGTGTGTGCGGCGAGGACAAGTGGGAAAGATCAGCGTGGGCTTATCAAGAAAGTTGACCATGGGAGTGTTCCCGTATGGCTAAAATCTAGAATCATTAGTATTCTGCTAAGATATTACCGTAGTGAGCAATTCGAGTCCGCCAGACAGGCATAGCTGCGTTGCACATACTGAATCAGTGGTCAGCGACTCCGATGGCAGATGCAAGCCTCGGCTGAAGCAGCGAGCATCGGCCTTCGACCAACGTTCATCGTTTCACCCCTCTCTCAATCTCACCATGGCAATTGCAACGGCGTGCTTAAGTCTTTGCCGAGCACTGGCTCCGCGGTCCCAATATCCCTAGGAAACATCATTAGCAACGCGCAGTTTCCCAAAACAATCAGACTACCCACCTCGGTCCCCGTGGCGCCCAATACTCCCCCGTGCTCCCGATATCGAACCCGTCAACAAACGCAATCAGCGACGTAGCAGCCACATCAGGCGCAACAGCACCCCCCTCATCCCAGTACTTATCAAACCCAACCCCCCTCGTCATCTCCGTCCGCATGAACCCCGGATGCACAATCCCCACCGCGATCCCCCTCTCCTTCAAATCCAAACTCAGCAGTTTCCCCACCATATTTAACGCCGCCTTGCTAGAATGATGTCCGTAATTCCCTCCTCCCTCGCTCTCATGCCGCAACGTAATACTCCCACTCTCACTGCTCACCAGAATGACCTTCGCCCCCAACGAGAGTAATCCGGCTTTGACAAGATGATGCACGAGGAATACGGGTCCGATCGCAGACGTCGTATACATCTTAACCTCCTCCTCCCATCTCGGCTCATCGAAGCTTTCGGTGGCGAAATAGCCGGCAGTGATTATGACGGTATCGAGACCGTTCTTGCCGATGGCAGATGCGAGTTTTGAGCCTGCATCTTCTTTTGCGATGTCGATGTTGGGGATGTAGGTTATTTTTGGGCTGGATGGGGGATGCTTGTCGGAGCGTGCCGTGGCGTAGACGTGATCGTTCCTGTCAGAGTATTGCTTGGTTAGTTCGGCACCGAGGCCACGGCTGGCGCCGACTATGAGGATGTTGGGCATTGGTCACTGTTTGTTCGTTTGTGGAGAGATCTTAGTTTATTCCCTCGGGTAATGGGACGGTGGAACCCAGTTGAGTACTCACGTACTGCTTCTAGGTCGAACGAGGGTCGGTAAAAAAAGTCGTGTCCGATGTTGGCCGCAATTTTGGAGAGGACACCGGCTCACCGGACACGACTTTTTTTACAACCCCTCGGAAGCCGAGCTAACGATATGAGGCGGGCCGAACCTTAAGGTAGGCTAAGATCTCGGACTCCCCTCCCGGTAGGAGTAACCGTTCTCATTTCTAGCCAGAAGCGGTGCATCACCATATTACAGTTGGTGTAGAGTATGAAGGTCTTTGGCGACCAGTGAAATTGCCCAGCCGACTCCTATATGAAGGTCATTTTCTCTCATACGAAGAGCCGTCAAGATTTTGACGATAAGTTCTCCGTCGGATGGATCATGGCGAGGAATTGCATTGCATCTGGTGAAAGATAGGCTATCCAGGCTTCGACCGTGCTGCTGGAGGAGTAGTGCAACCGTGAACTAGTCAAGAATGAAAAAATTGTCCCAGCTAGAGGCGTATGATCAGGTATTTCGAGTGTCAGAGTATGAAGGCGTGGTTCATGTGACGATGAGACGAATGATGTTCTAACTTCTAAAGTTTTGGGTAAAGTTTCAGTTTGAGTTGTGGATGACTTTGCTCTTTCAATATATGAAGATCTTCGACGAGCTTGAAAATGATGGACCTTTGGTAGGAGAGGGTGATAGGAGAAGTAATGCTTGCTGGAACACTTTGATGTGCTGCCTGGGGAGCTTGGCAATGAAGAGGCGTATCGAATTATTCAGCTCTCTCGAGGCCATCGATTTTGGAGGATAGTTAGGATCGCACTGGTTCGACTTGGGGAATTTCTCTTCGAAAGTGTGTTCAAACAGTCTTAACAAGCCATCGAGTGGCCCTTGGGAAGGGAGAAACGCTATTGATTTTGTGTATTGCAATACATCTCCGGAAGATATCAGAAGCTACTCGAGAGAGCGAAGACAAGACCATCGTGTTGGTATCCTCAGCTGAATTCTGCTATATAGAGCATAGATATAAAAAACGATAGTGGGAGGTTTTGCATGCTCGAGATAGACAGCTGAGATTGGCATGACGAGGCAGCTGAACGGTAGGTAGCTATCACAATAGCAAACATGACATGCCACGAAATCACATAATGTTCTGAACCTGAAAGTTAAGCAATGCTGTATAGAAGCTTAAATGACAGACTAAGTAAGGAGGCTATTCTGCAATCTGTCGACCTCCCATCGGCCAGGTCCGAGATCATCAACGCACAGTCATAGGATGAGTCAAAGCAACATCATGCAATGCTCCCACCGAAGAAAGAATGCATATCAGGTACATATATTCAGTTCCTTGTCGTAGGACCGCTAGTAAGCCAAGCCGATTGATTACGCTTTCCTCTTTTGGGTCGAATGGTGCTACATGACCACATCAGAGATGCATCAGAGATGAACAAGAGTCACGAAAATCAGCTGTCAGCCTTGAGCACCAGCAAGTGAGTAGAAACGATGGGTGAAGCTCTCTCGTTTGTGGCTGTTATTACGCAGCTAGGAGTGGCTTGCTGTTGGAGCCTCTGTGCATGCCAAGGCTCTTATTCTATCTAGAACTAGCTCGCCTCAGCCACGCTGGCTGCGCTCTGGGCGCAAAGCAAAGCCATCTCGTACCTGGACTGAAGGTAGATTTGCTTTTCAGCCTTCGCCATCGTGCTCGCAGATGCCTGGAATGTTTTGCTACAGTCCACGATTATCAGTTCGGTGACTCATCCACATCCTTGCGCCTTTGCTGCCTGAATTCATGCTCATAAGTCATATAAACTCGACCTTGCACCTTGGCGATAATTGAACTGTCTATTTCGCATCCCAAGCAATTTGGTTCTCAGGATGCCGTCCGCTACGTCCGAAAAGCCCATTGGGGATGATCATGGAGGAAGTCCTAATGGTACAGAAGTACATATGGCAAACGGAGAGCCCCCTGATCCCCCCAAAAAGGACGTTTCCGAAGAAACAGACAAGGATGAGAAGAAACCGATACCTAGAATTAGGGCCTCGAAATTAGAGTACAAAACAGTAAATCAGATGTATAGTCCCGATACCCTACCATACGGATGAAAGACTAAATCGTACTGTATAGATGGGACCGTAAATCCTATGGTCACAAATTAGTTGAGCAACTGGACAAGACCGACGACGAAGACGTTTATGAAGAGTATATCTTCGTCGAGAGGCGCAAATATGGTAGGCTGCTTTCACAATGTCTGCTATAATATCTCCTCGCTGACCTTCTTGTAGATGAATTCAATCGAAATTACAGGACGTTCATAGATATCAAATCCGAACCTCTGAGAGACGCGCTACGCCAGGTTCTCAAGGATATCAGGACTATTTCCTTGCATTCCGATAGTCCAGAGGTAAGTCGAACGCCGAATTTCTGACGAATCCTAACCTAGTATCATCCAAGATCCGCGCCGAGATACTTTATCATCACCTACCACAATTGGAAGCACGACTAGAATCCATCCTCCCGGACACGGACAAAGAATCGCAACACTTAGACCTGCTTGTACGCTTTCTCCAAACGCACTTTGCATCTGCAATCAAGACTTTGCCAAAACTCCTCGAGCATGGTGAAATCACATTCGACCTTCTCTGGGCCCTGTTCCCACCGAACTCGATCGTCTACACTGTAGACGAGAACTCTGAACAGCCTGAATGCACTATCGTTGACTTTGGTGAGGAAAGAGAGAGTATGAGGGGGAAATTTTTCGCCCTCGACGTACGCAACATCAATTGGGATGGCAAAGTCTTCGGCGAGGTATCTGATATGATAATAATATGCGAATTTGCGGGAGCCCGGCCGATCACGTCCCTTGATGCCTTCCCCTTGAAGTATCATCAAGATATGAGTACCGTCAAGTCAACTCTGATCAATCGCGGCCGGCGATTTACGGCGTTGGCAGGCGTCCATCACTGCGCTTATTCTGGCCTTGCACACGTCAAGAAGGATCCTCCGGCAAAGACCGTCAAGTTCTCGGCGAAGGGTCGCCTGATGGTGGATTCGCTTACTTTCCGAGAGCACAACCCAAACTACAACAGCCCACGTGTAATCGGCTCGGTAGGCAGAGCGATAGGGGGCATCAGAGCGCGGATGAACGATCTCGGAGGAGAGCTCGTAGATAACACAAATAACATTTTTGCAGCGGAGCCCCGAAGCTATATCATCTCGGACCCGGACAAAATGCAAGACAACGACCTCCTCATTTGCTCCCCCACGGTCTTGGGATTTTCTCTCGAAAAGAGAATCTGGGGTCAGCTCCCCAATGTGGAATCTATTGTAAAGCCGATGACTGATGAACGCAGCTGAATTTGCCGTTTCGTGCATCGAGGAAATTACTTGGGCCACCTTGCCGTTCGACTCCCTTGTCATTCCGGAGAAGAAGAAGGACATTCTGCAAGCGCTTGTGCAAGAGACTGCCGCTGATCAAGCCGAGACTGCGTTCGATGACGTCGTCGAAGGCAAGGGTCAAGGTCTCATCATTCTATTACAGTATGCCATCATTCCAATGGCTCGAGCATACCGGTTAACGTTGGTAGTGGCCCGCCCGGCGTAGGCAAGACCTTGACCGCTGAAGCCATATCGGAGCACCGTCATCGGCCACTCTACCGGGTTTTACCTCCTTATCCTCCTTCTCGAATTGGCAACTGATAGTTTGCTAGGCGACAGCTGGCGACCTAGGCCTCGATGCCGATGGACTAGAATTTTCCCTCACTCAAATGCTTGATCTTGTGGCTCGTTGGAGAGCCATCCTACTTCTCGACGAAGCGGACGTCTTCCTCGAATCTCGCGAGCGTCAGCATCTACAGCACAACACCCTAGTTTCCGTCTTCTTGCGGCAATTGGAATACTTCCAAGGCGTGATGATACTTACTACGAACAGGGTGACGGCGTTCGATGAGGCTGTTCAGAGCAGGGTCCATCTCGGGATCAAGTACGAGGCGTTGGGGAGAAGGGCGAAGGGAGAGGTATTGCCCTTGTGAAAAGTCCGAGTCCTGACGACGAGGCGCTGACTTGGGTATATCCGCAGATCTGGACGACCTTCTTGAAACAAGCCACTGGCCCTTCGAAGGATATCAAAGACATCAGCATCACGTCGAAGCAACTCGAAGAACTATGTAGAAGAGACTTCAACGGACGACAGGTAATTCTATCCATTACTTGATTGTCACCGCGTCATGGTCTTCTGACATCCAGGAAAGATCAAGAATACCGTGCGCATGGCGCACTCACTGGCCATAGCCAAGAAGAAGCCTCTAGGCTATGAGCACCTGACCGAGGCCATCGAGGCCAACGAAGAATTCGGTAAGTGGTATATCCGCAAGCTCTCTGCCCACCTCAGGGGGGTTTTTAGGGTTGCACGATGCGTCTTGAGACTTCCAATACCACTGATACGTCTCATTGCTTGATCGCTGCCTTGAGATAGGGATACTGACTCTAAAACTCGCAGACGATGACTTCCGAGGCGGCGCAGGGAACGATGCTCGAAAGGCGTATCTCTAATCTACTGACGGATACATTTAACGGCCGTTCGATTTTTGCTTAACTGTTTAGCTTGAGACGAGACAGAGGTGGAATGGTACGAATTTTTGAGCATTTGATGGATTTGGACAAACGAAAATAGAATCTCAGGGTGTCGGACGGTAACCCTCACATTTCCGGGATATAGAACGACAGACCATATACATGTGTGATTTTCAAGCAGAGCTAGATTTTGCCCCTTCAAAGTATAAGTATAGAGAACTCCTGCGTCCATGCTCCAACACCGAGTGACCCTCCGTACGCCCCCTTTCCTCAAACAATATACCACGTAAACGCCACGCTACATTTCCAAAACCAACCACAACGCCTCAAAACAATTACCCCCTCCTTATCACACCCCCTCACTGCAAACAAATCCCCAAAAACTCCTCCCGACTAATCGCCCCATCGCCATCAAGATCAAACTCATCAATCATAGCACTCAACTCCTCCTCCTCCAACCCCTCCCCCAACTCCCTCGCCACCCTCCTCAAATCCGCCAAATTGATCTTCCCCTTCGCCCCCTCATCAAACAGCTCAAACGCCCTGAGTATCTCCTCTCTCGGATCTCGAGCGAGTATGCGCTGCGCCATTATCGTCTGGAAGGAGGTGTAGGGTAGCAGGAGGCGGGAGTGGTGGTAGGTGTTTGGGGAGGCGCCTTCGGGGGGTTGGGAGGGCGTGCCGTGCGTTTGGAGGATGGAGAGGATTTCGGGTTTGGGGAGGTCGAAGCCGAGGGCTTTCATGGCGACTTTGAGTTCGTGGTAGTCGATTTTTTGGTCTTTGTCGAGGTCGAAGAGGGTGAACTGTTTCGGCATCGTGTGCTTGTTAGCATTTAGATTTCATTACGGACATGCTCTTTGTGTTGATTTATGGGATCCATGGCGCCTGAAGGAGATAATCTTACAGCTTCCTTAATCTCCTCCCTCTGCTCCTCCGTCAACTGATTCTGCTCTTCCCGCTCCTGTCTCTCCCTTTCCAGCTTCTCTCTTTCCCGCTCCAGCCGTGCGTTTTCGCGCTGTTGCTGTGTGGTGGATGCGCCGAATGTGGCGCCGAGAGAGCGGTCGGGGAGCTTGCCTAGATTGGAGGCGTAGGGACGTGAGGGGAAGGTGGGGTGTGAGGAGGATGCCATGTTTGCTGGTATTGGAGTCGAACGGGACTGCGAATGGTAGAGGGATGGGGAGGCAGTCTGGGAGAGTTGAAAGGACGCGATTTGGGACGCGTTTTTGAAGGTTCGGCCCGGAACGAACAGATCTGTCGCCGTAAGCCTGATGTGGCTTAGCGTCAGCACTCCTGTGAAGTACCTTACATAGTAGATCATCTGTGCTTCTTGCATCATGATTGCTTAGGGGATGCAATGGTCGGCATGTCCTCAACCACGACGAGGTCAGCTCTAGGTTTTGGAAGCAGGCAGCGGCTTGGGAGAGTATCAATGAATTCTCAAGATTTCAGTCCAAAAGTTGAGTCTGTCCACGGCAGAGGGCTAGAAGCTCAAATCTCAAGTTTCATTGTTGGATGGTGGAGCGCTTGAGCATATCAGGTCAACATCAGACACTGTAGTCTGGCTACAATTGATCGTTTACCTTATGGGTCGACTACTCGTTCACTCAATCGAAGACTCGAAAGTCTCATGTCGAATTCAAATCTCGGTACCAAGTTGGCTTCCTTTGGCAAGCACGCTCTCCAGACAGCGTTCTACGAAGTTTCTTTCCATTCAAAGAAGCAAGCTTTCTTTTGTAGTAGCTTAGCTACCTCTCCACGCCTCTACCACAGCATTATCTTCTTTTCCTTCGTTCCTGGCAGATCGAGTAACGATTCGGGCTTCAACAGAGCGTCCCCATCAGCAGGTAGCTGCTCGATATTCTCCTTCCAAACGCCCGAATAATTCCCAGACCTTGTCACACTCCGAAACCAATATTGGCAATACTGTATGGTAGTCCGGATCGTTGTCCGTAGACTACTTTGGTATGATTGTGGGTATACCCATCAAAGTCTTCCCCCTGTCAGCGTGCGCATATTCCGAGTGGATGATGTGAGTGCCCCTTTGAAGACTCACATACCTTTTACTTCCAAAAGTTACATGTTGTTTTCTTTCTTCTTCGGACGCCTTTACCCTCGACTGGGTCGTTTTGGTACTCTGCAACATGTCTGGCCCAGCTCCTCAGTTTCTCCAGCTTGAGTATACCTCTTCACAATTTCGTCATCGAAGACTTGAATGCGGGCTCCAGAGCATGGTCCTCGGTTTCAAGTCTTACCGATATTGCTTTGAACCGCCGAAATCCGCCCTCCAAGTCTTTGAGGATTACTATATCCTCCGCCTAAGGGTTCGCATACATTCATTCAGCCTGTGCGTTCTTGGTATCAACATCTCTTGCCGATAATGATGTCCTGCAGCTATTGAAACCCACACGTGGTCAATGTATCTATTCTCAAAATGCGAGAAGAAACGTCAACAGGCAAAGGGATATCTCCCGGATAAACGACCAAACACCCAAGCATAAGACAAGCACCGACACTTATCCTATATCGAACGCCCGTGCTGAAAAACCTCCTCCCTTCAGGCTATCCCATCTGCGGCGCATCGAACTAAAGCTTAACCGTCCGTTTATAGGCCTGACACCGTACCAACACATCAACAATCCTCCTAACCACCACACACCCAAACACCACCATTCACCCAAACTTTGCCTTCTCAACCCATACAAAACAGCGCCTTCAAACCTCGAGCCCCAGATACAACAAATCAACGCTCGAAAGCATCCCATCCTAAATAGGCCAATCGCAAATCCCATTCTCCGTAGGGGCAGGACTTCTTCCACATTCCCCAAACCCAAGCTTTCTATAGATAAGCATCGGAAGTTACAAACCACAAACAAGCGCAGAGCCTTTGATAAATCCAGTCATCATGTTACATTAACCTTTGCTCCATCACCAGACTACTTGTCAGACAATTGTGATCGCAGCTGTTGAGCCAGTATCATCGTGGCCTTACCGTATCATCAGTCTTCAAAATTCCAACTCATCACATACATCTATATAGCCCATGTAAGCAGCGCATATTGCAAACCTCGAGCTGAAGCGCGACCGCTCCACATCAATAAATTCCGGCTTCCCAAAGCCTTTTACTACATCAACACAACTAAGAATCTTAGCGTCCCATTTTCTTCCTGATGAATATTGAATGGAGGGTTGGAGGATGTGTGTGAGCATCACGCTGATTGCTGGCTTGGAAATGGACTGGATTTCTATGGTTCCGTTTTCAAGAAAGGGATGGGGTGGGGTGAATGTTGTCGTGGTGGACTGAGCGGATATCTGAGCGATGGGATGGTTGGAGGTGAGGAAGATGAATCATGCAGTGAAGGTGCAGTACACATGAGGGTGGGGTGGCGCTTCTCTTTTGAATTGTGATGCACATCAACTCTATACCTAGAATAATTCACCACATCAACAAAAGAGCCCATGAAGAGCCCAGGACAAGTGCAGATGTATCGTGGGCATGGGTTAAAGAACTTTGATCCCATTGCTACCTTTCATCATCCATAGATGACTCTCCATTCCCTCCAACCCATACTCTCGACCGAATAGTCACCCCAAGCACCTTCTTCCTCCCCACAGCAACAACCCCACCCCCCACCTCACGCACATACGGTCTCACACACCGATCCGCCAACGCCTCCACAATATATTTCAACCCCCTCAGCGCCAGCCTGTCATAAGCTTTCGGCTCGTCCTCATCCAGCACGTCCAGCTGCACGACGCAAAGACCTTTTTCGACCGTGTAGGGTAGCGATTGCGTTCCGGATGGAGGGATGGGGTGGGGACCCATGCGGTACCAGAGAAAGATTTGTTGGGAGAGGGTGGGGTAGTTTATGAAGGAATCGATGGCGCGGTCGCAGTCGTTGAGGTAGGAGGTGAGGGTGTTGGAGGCGTTTTTGTTGGTGTTGGTGTTGGTGGAGTAGGGTGATAGGGGAAAGCAGGAGGGTCCGAAGAAGGGAGTGCCGATCGCGGTTGGGGGGGCTGTCGTTGTTGTTGTGGGGACGTTTTCGGAAAGGGGATTTGCACTTGTGAGGGCAGAAAGAAGCGCAAGGGCGGCGAAGGCTGCACACGGAAGTTGTAGCTGGGAGATCATTATGGGACAGGGACTCCAGGTCCTGGAAGAGAGATACCGAAGGGTGTGGTGGTTGGATGATGCAGACGGTTTCCTCGCATATGTTTAGAAGTACCCGCGAAGCCTCAAGGCGGGTAACGTACAACGCCAGCAGGTACCCGCATGTGTTCGCGCAAACTGCTAAGCACAAGTCCGCATTCCTCGTGGATACGAACCGAGTTACAAACTCAATTCTTTCGTGTGGGGTGGGGCTGAAATATGTTTAAGACGAGGGCTTTCTTGCAGCGCAGCAGGACCAACGCACAGTGACTATTGCATAAAAGCTCGAGACAAGTGTTTGACTTTAAATCACAGAGGGCAGAAGAAGAGTAACACAATCAAGAACGGTTGAGCTTGTGAAAGCAGACTTGTGACTCGTGAGAATCATAAGCCATATCGTATATCTCGAGGCTGTAGAGACTCTCTAATGCTGCTTGCTTTCATGCAAATCGACTCCGAGGTCGACTTCGAGACTTACTACTAGCCTTTCTTTCCAGACCCTGCTCCCCAATTGCGCGATCGTCAGGCTTCTCTAATCTGCTAGCCCTGCGAAATTCCCTTGAAGCAATCGACGTGCTGGGAGTAGCTGTGCCTGGAAAATTGAACTGCAATGACAGCACTGAACGTGCCGGCAGCGTGATTTGAATCGTGTTGGCGCCCGAAATTGTCGGCAGTGGCATACTTCGCAAATCGTCGTCAGCGGTGGTCTGCGTCATACCGAGCAGCTTTCCTCCAACACCAGGCAACTTTAGAGTAATCGTCTGATCAGTTGCGTTGCGATTGATGAATACGGTGTTCCATGTCTTGTCGGTACCAAGTGACGCCATAGCGACAGTCCCATACGGCAGGGACTCATTAGGGATGTCATAGCGGACTGAGCCCGGACGGATGTATGTTGTAAAGTGCTTGAAGACCCAGAAGCGTTTGGTGAGATAGAAGTTGTAATTCTTGTTGGTGGCATAGCTTGGATCGATGTAGATGAGCGCGTCGTTATATCCTTTGCCTGAAACGTATTTGGACGGGCAGGCCGAATCTGTAGTAGGACTGCACCCCAACATGGTGCTGACAGCTGTCCACCAATCCCAAGATTCGGCGTTGACCAGCGTCATCATTTGCCAGATCATTCGCGCCATGTCAAGCGCATTGTCAATGGTTGGATCGTACTCTGAAGTCAAGAGACCAGGCCCGGTAGAGCCCCAAGGTTTGCGCACTCCAAGAGCGCTGGCGAAGGACGACACCTCAGTCATCTTGATTGGCGGCGGTGTACGTGGTGGTGTCGCCTGGGTCGATGCATTGATGACCAGCTGTTTGAAGTTCCTTAGAGAGGAGTCATCTGGAAAGTCGTACATATGGACTGCGATTGCATCAATGTACTGGCCGGTCAGCGTATCGACAAGCCACCCTGGATTCGTTTTCGACTTCAGGAACCCACTGTATGATTTGATATACTCCGTTAACGCTTGTTGTGTGATCTGGCTGCTCTCATCTCCTACGATCTTCACAGCTTTTGCGCCAGCCGAGGATGAAGCTGTCAAGGTCGCTCTCAACTGCTGGAACACTCCGCTTCGAGTGTCTACAGGTACTTGCATACCTTCTTGCGGACAGGACCATGGTTTCATATTCCCCTTTTGGAAATTGTCGTCCGGTTCGTTTATGGGTGAGATGTACTCGACGACTATACCTTCATTGGTCCAATGCGCTAAAACCTGTTCGATGAAAGCAACATAGGCTGGTATGGAAGTCGAGGTCAACGTAGTTCCACATACTTGCTTATACTGGGTCAAGGCGGATGGCTGAGCATTGACAAAAAAGGCAATTGACGACACGTGCGCAGCTTGAGCCGCCTTTAGATAATAGATACCTGGCCCATCGCGGCTCCAGTCATAGGTGCCATCAGTCTTCATGAAGGACTGCACCAAACGGAGTGGGGACGGGTATGTGAATGATGTAGAGTCATCTTGATCTCCACTAGCGCCCACGTTGTAGCGGTAGCCGCTCACGTAGAGCCAATCCTTGTCAAAGAGTAGAGCTGACAGGTTTTTCTGCGAGGCAGGGGGAAATAAGTTCAAGTCGTTGGGCCACCAGGCACCCGAGATACCAAATGACTTGATGGTCTGCTCAGGAGTGGAGGAGATTTCGACTGTCACCAGACCAGTGTCAGACTACTCCGCGGGACATTTGCCAAGAGAGATGACTTACTTTGCGAAGTGAGAGCCTGTGCCCGGTTGAATTCGGTCGGATAAGCTTCGGCACCCTTTTGCAATGCCTGCGAAAATGTTGACGATGAAATTAGGCCATCGGGCATATAACTCTGGCTGCTGTTCTCGAGGCGTTGCCACTCCACTACCAGGGAGTAAAAGTTTCGATTTGCGTTCGAGCCATTCCCCACTGCCAGATCATTTGCAACAGCCTCCTGCCAGAGAGCGTTGTTTGCACACGGGGTTAACGCTGTTGGTGCCAGGCCATTTCCTTGATCTACGACCCTTGTGACCAACGCTTTTCTTGCATCTGATACTTCGTTGGGCAGCGCTCCTGGATCGAATTTTGCGGTAGCCTGTGCGAAAGTAGCCACAAAGAGGTAGAGACTGAATTTCATGGTGACATCAATCGTTGCAGGGAGCGAGAAGTGTCAAAGACTGGATGTCACACAAAAATGTGACCGAGTCAACTAAATCGCGCAATCGCAACTGCAACTAAATATAAGAAGGACAGTAATTCTTAGGCAATGATAGTAAATGGATGGAGGTCGAAGGTCAGATCAAATAACAACGGACCAGGATGATCTCGATAACATGTAGCAAAGTGGCATGAAGATCATATATCAATCATCAACGGGTGGAGCCACGCACGTTTCATTCGATAATGAAGGAACAATAGGGATCAACTTAGCCTCACATGCTATGTGCCGAAACGTTTCGTGCGGACAGCAAAGATGGGCACCAAAAGAGAGCAGAAAAGCTTGGGATGTTGGCTGTGCAAGGACCACTCCCGAGAACGACCCATAACATGTTTCATGAAGCATCTTTGGCTTCTCTTCGGGAACATCCCATGGGGGGGTTTCTATGCTTCCCTAGGGTAACAGACATAAGCGACAGCCGTATCTACATCATGGATACTCTAGAATAGAATTGATGTTCCACCTTACACGAACGGGGTGAAACGTACAGCGCGTAAACAGGCCGCAACGGGAGCGCTTGTACTCAGCCAATGAAATCGCTTTTCCTCTTGGCAATCAACCAGGGCGGTCCAACTTTTGGGGAGTATGTGATACGTATGACATGGCTCCCACATACCGCCATGTTTGCAAAAACCATCTTCTCCACGGTCACCGAGCCGTTACACACATCAGATAATGTTCCGTATGTTCGGTAATCGTCAGCTTGTAGTGCACCTATGTACGCTATGTTAGCCTCGATCATGCTATGCAGCATGCATTATGTTGTGATTTACAAAAGTACAGCAAACTATCTCTTTTGTAGATGATCCAAAAATGGCCTTCTAGATGCTATCAACAATACATTATCAATGTTAATCGATCTAGACTGTTGATACAATCAGCCAGATCGATCTCGAATTACTGTCTCTACAGTTCCTAGATGAAGATTTCTGCTACTCCTCCATCTGTCTTCGTTATTCTAGGCTAACACGAACGCACCCATCAATATCCGTGAAGATCAATTTTTTACTTTTGAAAGCTGACTCTCCTGCGGCCGAAAGACCATTCAAATTGACGGAGCAACGAGGGTCTTAACATCGCCATAGAAACGTTCACTTCACGAAGCAAAGCTCACTTAATTTTGAAGGGCTGAATATAGGGTATTCGTCCAACAATGCTGCAGGAAACTCACATGCATTGTTCATACTTTCTTATTGGATAAATGTTCATTTATTTTCTGAGGCTGTGCACCGATTCACGCTGCTGCCTAGTCCATATGGGCCTTTCCGTTCTCTTCGATTCCATTCTTCTTACCTTCTTCAGCTTCAATATCAGCATACCTTGCCTCTGCAGCATCTATACATCTTAAATTAGCAGCCAGCTTGTTCATCGTCTCCTCCCATTCCTCTTCCTTCACCGAGTCCCACACGATTCCTCCACCAGCCTGCAAATACGCAACACCATCTTTGACCAACATCGTCCTCAGTGCAATACACGTGTCCATTGCCCCTTCACCTTCATTACCTTCTTGATCAACATTACCATAACCAAAATAGCCAACAGCGCCTGCATAAACACCTCGTTTCTCCCTTTCGAGCTCGGCTATCAGTTCCATGGCACGCACTTTGGGAGCACCGCTTACTGTGCCGGCCGGGAATATGGACCGGAAGGCGTCGAAACGAGTCTTGCCTGTGCGGAGCAGTCCACTTACTTGGGAAACGAGATGCTGGACATGTGAGAATTTTTCGACGAGCATGAGGCGATCAACCCTTGTGCTTAAGGGGTCACAGACTCGATTTATATCATTTCTTGCCAGATCCACGAGCATTACATGTTCTGCTCTGTCTTTTGGACTTTCACGAAGCTGATTTGCCAAGTCGATATCTTCTGTAGGGGTAGCCCCGCGTTTGACCGTACCGGCGATAGGATGGGTAATTATACGGTGGGTGTCTGGTTCGCGTTTAACGAGGAGTTCTGGGGAGGCTCCAACAAGTTGGAAGTCTGAACAGGAGATGTAGAAGAGGTATGGAGACGGGTTTGTGGTTCGAAGTTGACGGTAGATATTGAAAGGATGAAGAGTGGTGGGACGCGAGATGCGATGAGAAGGAACAGCTTGTATTATAGACCCACGTTGGATCTCTTTCTTTAGTGTAATCACGTGGGCTTCGTAGCCTTTCTGGCCGATGTTTGATACGCCCGTCTGATTTGGGGTTATCGGGGGTTGCTGCGGAAGTGGAACTTCTGCGCATTGTAGGATTGAAATGGTAGTGGTGAGAGATCGATAGGCGTCCTCGTAGGCAGAAGAGATAGAGGTAGGAGACGATGGTGCGGGCGGTACATGAAGGTATGTTATAACTTTCACGACTTGGAAGAAGTGGTCGAACGCGATTATCGTGTCGAAGAGCATGAAGAGCGATTCGGGGACTCTGAGGACATCTTTCATGTTCCGTGCGGTTCGTGGTTCGAAATATCGAACGCAGTCATAACCAACATATCCAATGGCGCCTCCAGTCAGTGGAGGTAATATGAGCCCTGGAATGACTGCTTCTCGGCATTGAGCGAGCTCTTGTTCGAGGATCGGCAGCGGGTCGCCCTCTGGTCCATGACCTGGGCCAGTCTTGAGTATTTTCCGTGGATCTGTACATGAAGTCAATCGGCGTGCATCAAGATCTGGAAAGCCCTCACAAACTTACTGGCGCCGACGAAGCTATATCTTCCGATTGTCTCTGAGCTTGCGGCGCTTTCGAACAGGAACGAGTATCTGGACTTGAAGCTGTAGAGGCTCAGTAGCTGCTCCAACAGTGTGAAGCCACCTACTGAGTTGCTATTCTGAGGTATGCTATTGCAGGCGTGAGGACATCGGCGGGGATGGTAGCGCAAATTGGAACGAGGTTTGGTGGGTTAGAGAGAGCTTTTGTTGTTGAAAGTACAGCCTGAACTGTAGCCAAAGTGGGTTTCACGTCAAACTATCTGATCTATTAGCGATCCATATTTGCGGAAACCCTCAATGTGGGCATACCTGGGCAGCCATGATGTTGTGGTCCTGACTCATCCATGAGGATCGGCGTTTGGTAGCGAGGCTGACGATCTCCAGGTACCTGCAGTCTTAGCTCCCGTGCTTGCGTGAACCCTAATTATCCGGAGATTAGGTATTGGCTCCGTGAAAGCTGTAGAATAGGGAACTTGGTAGCCACGCTAGGTTCGCTATGATATCATTAGCGATGAGCGAATTGAAACAAAGCAAAGATCAGAGATGCATACGAGACAACATATTCACGTAAAACGATTGAGCGAGGAAATGCAATCTTATTGCATGAAATGGACCAATCAACACCAGTATTTCCTTATGCCGGCAGAAGCATTTCACAATATTCTGCTTCTGCACGACTCCCCCTCACTCGTTACCTTTAACGTCCAACGCGCTGAATGACGGTGGAAACGCAGTATCAAAATGTCTTGCGTCTCTCAAAACAAGATCTCTCCAGCGTGCTCCACATCGAAACCAAGTCCTTGTAGCTTTTTGGCCCGTAGCTTGTCCGTCTTTCTCTTCTTCTCTTTCTCCGCTACGTCGAGCTCGTGAATCTCCTCGGCGGATACCTTGCGGAACGGCTCGGGTATGTAATCATCTTTGTCGAGATCCTAGTAACAGAGGATCAGAGATGCCGCAACGTTACACAACCTAGACGTACAATCTCGCCCAGTAGGAGAACGTTCTCCCCTCTGACCAGGAAAATCCCACGATTGATGTCTGCATAGACGTCCTTGACGAAAATGCGCTCAATTGTATCCTGGAGGACAAGATTCGCTAGGCGAGAGTGAGGCCAGTGAGAACAAATCGTATACGTGGAAGACGTAGTTCCTGCCTACCAAATTGGTCCCAGCTTCTCAACACACCAAGGAGCTTCTTCCCATCACGTAGAACAAGCATGAGCTTCTCTACCAGCTCACTCAAGTTACCCTTGGTCAGCCATGCTAGCTCGTACAAGAGAGCCCAAAGGAGGTCTCACTGTCAGTCAAGTCCAATAGTTGAGCAGCGGTCGTAAACATCTGATTCGTGAGCAGAAGAAGACCTTCGGAGAATGGGCAGCCACCCATACCTGAGGTGGGAGCTGGGGAGGTCCTCCGGGTGTTGGCTGTAGATGGCTTGGACCTCCTGCCAGTGGCAGATCTTGTAGAGTTAGGTTCTCCATGAGCTTTGCGCGGAGAGACCGAACTACTTTCTCTTCCCTGGGACCGAGTTGTCCATTGCGTTGCTCGAGAACTTGCAGGGACAAGCAATCTCGGATTGCCTCAAATAGTCGAGCGATCTGATACGCACTAATAACGGATGCTTCCGGACTTACAAACTCAATACATGCGCTTACTTTTCAGGGTCTCAGCCTTAGCTCCATAGCTGCAAAGCATTTCTCCAGTTGGCATTAAAACTTTGCTCCCCTTCCAACGCACCATCTGCCTCTATATCCTCTCATGCAATACGCATTCGCTATTACAGAGTCTTTATGCCAGTGACATTGCTACGCAGTAGCCCCTGAGAGGGTGAACTCTTCATCATGGACTACGAAAATATGGACATCGACGACGTTGGGCCTCGAGTAACAGTCCGAGAGGTGCGCTGCTCTCCAGGAATTGCCCCTTCCTTCGCGTCTCATAACAGCCTGTTATCTAGGCCGCCAGTAACCGCGTGGACTTCACCCTCACCAACGTAGACCTCGCTTTCGCCAACTCCCTCCGCCGCACCATCCTTGCCGAAGTTCCGACGATGGCGATTGACCTCGTCGAGGTCGAAGCCAATACCTCCGTCCTGCCCGATGAATTCATCGCCCACCGCCTTGGCCTCATACCGCTGAACTCAAAACACATCGAAGACGTGCTGTACACGAGAGACTGCGACTGCGACCAATATTGCGAAAACTGCAGCGTCACGCTCACGATGAACGCGAGATGTTCGGGTGGAGACAGAATGATAGTCTACGCGCGAGACTTGGTCGTAGCCGAACCACGACCGAACGAATGGGTGGGCAACCCCGTAATCACAGACGACGAGGGTCTGGGCTCCGTAATATGCAAACTACGCAAAGGCCAAGAGGTCCGCATGAAATGCATAGCAAAAAAGGGCATCGCAAAAGAACACGCCAAATGGGCCCCCACCGCAGCCGTAGGTTTCGAATACGATCCGCACAACAAGTTAAAACACCTCGACTACTGGTACGAAGAGGACCCGCTGAAAGAATGGCCCCTGACCGACAACGCCAAGCTGGAAGACGCGCCCCAGGACGGCGAACCCTTCAACTACGAAGCCAGCCCCTCCCAATTCTTCTACGGCCTCGAGTCCGTCGGCAACCTCGAGCCCGACGCCGTGGTGCAGCAGGGCATCAAGGTCATGCAGCAGAAGCTCGCCGCCGTGCTGCAGGAGCTGACCGGCACTGACGCGAACGGGGGCGGCGGTGAGGGGTTTGGGGGTCCGGAGGCGGACGGGATGCAGGAGGGGCAGGAGTATGGTGCTGATCCGGGGTATACGACGCCGTATGTGGGTGGTGGGGGTGCGACCTCTGCGTGGGGTGGGGGGACGACGCCTTTTGGAGCTACGCCGTATGGGAGCGGACAGAATGGGTGGAATCAGTAGGAGAGGCGCGTTCGGAATTTAATGTACCAATGAAAAATCTAGTAAGGCGTCCGGCGCGCCATGTATGGAAGACTCGGCAAAGTCTCTGAATACTTATTCCGTGGGAGATACCAATGCCAATAAATTTGCTCCGAAGCTCATTGCGGCCGTTCTGGTACCGCGACCCAAGCTCTACTGCCCAATCATTTGAATATTTGATGGCACAACATCGGAGGCATGCTCCTCGGCTTTGTTCTCGCTGTTACACAATGAGAGGAACCTCACCTCTACAAATCCCGACACTTCCCTCAACGTATCTTACCATCAACCCCCATTCCTCACAAAAACACAGATCACCCCAACCCATTTACCAACTCAGCCCTTTGTTCTCACACCCACAGCACATTGCCAAATGTCGCCACCGCAGCAACCAATGTCCAACCCATCATCCCCTCTCCCCTCCCAATCCCCCCAAAACCCCACCGTCCTCGCCCTCACCCTCTCAAACCCCACAACCTACAAACCCACCCTCCGCATCGTCAATTTGCAAGACCTAGACGGTAAGCCCCTTTCCCTCGTCCCTCTTCCTATAACCTGACCTCCTAACCAAAACCCCAGTAACCCAAGCCACAAAACACACAATCCCCAAATTGGCCAGCCGAATCAGTATCTACGGCACCGGAACCGATGGGCGCATGATCGCTACGATCAACTTCAACGCGCTCGGTTGGCTTACACGTTGGAAACGGCGGTTCGGCGTGATTGACACGTTGTATGTTATGAGTCCAATGCCTGTGCAGGTGGTGGAAAATCATCGATTCTCCTGAGTGCGATGGTGGTTTGGGGGATGTGGGTTCGGGAGACGAAATCATGGTTGGCTGTCATCAGAGCTTGTTGAGGATAACATTTGTTGATGCTTGCAATTGGTTTCGTGGCCTGTTGTTCATGATGTGGTGTGCAATCCCCCTATTTCGAAACACTTTATCGGTAGGAATTGTTCCCGATATGAAACGATTGTGCATGTTGTCCCGAAGAACCTGGCGCGAGACTCTCAGCTTATGGAGGTGCAGATAGCAGTTTTGTCGATCAAGAGTTGCGAGTGAACAGATGACCAAGGCGATAGAGCAAGCATAGAAATCGCCTGGAGGGAAAATCTAGTGCAACCAAGCTGTACGTTATGATACGAGCACTTTTTTTGCCTTTATTAAAGTGTTGAAGGGCCAAGAAAAATCTTCATCATCGTGTTACTATCTCAAATGCATCAAGTGCCTCATCTAGTTGTTCTTGTCGATTCATACTATATTTCTCCGGGTGTCTTTCCACAAGATGGTGTCGCATCCTTTCGCGACGTTGATAATCGTACTCCCCTCTCGGGCAACCTAGAACCTTACAATTGTACCACGCACCGAAGCATGTTTTTTTCCATCTTTGAGGATCTTGAGCGGCTCGCTTACGTCTTCCTTTGACCAATAGAGCGGCAACCTCTTGGATGTTCTGTTGCACCTCTGGATCGTTTAGATATGCGTTTGTGTGCTCGCGTATCGAGTCGAGTGTTTTGTTTTTTGGCTGAAAGAAACAAGGAATCGGCGAGCTGTCCGCTTGGGGAATCGCACAAAGTACAGACGGTATGGGTCCTTTATACCCAGCAGCATGACCATTTTGGGCGAATGCATGGTGAATAGCGGCTGATGGGAATTTAACGCCTCCATCTTCCGTACTAGCATTGCCATTCACAGCTGAGATTTTCTCCTCTGTCTTTACCGAAGTTTTGCACCGAGTGGATCTAAACTTCCCGATTGCCAAGCCAATCTTCGTTCGTATTGAGCCCCTAGCACGCCACTCGTCGAGCTTCATATTGCCAATTCCATCTTCAACATTGAGCCTCAAGTATTTCATGGAAGCGTCTCCTCGGTCGCGCGTTCGTCTCAGCATTCTGACATGTGGTTCTTCTGATTCCGACGCAAATTTGACTGCAACATTAATGAGGTTGAGGTAGCGTGATAATCCCGAGGCTTTGCTCATTCTACGCAAACCCTTGGCCTTTCCCGTGCCAATGCTCAGGATAATGCTGGTACAGTTCTCAGCGTGGTTGTTCATTGTTCGGACTTCTTCGTAGATCTCCTCGCACGGGTTATTCGACCCAAAGCCGCCATCCAAGTACTCCTTGCCCATGATGATAGGAGGTTTAAAGTACCCTGGGGCAGCTGAGGTGGCTCTGGCCACCTCCCAGATCGGGATATCATGTGCCGGACCGGGATTCCGATCAACCGGTCGTGCTTCCATAGTTTCACTTCTACGGTAGTTCCTGTATGTTCGAAAGAAATACGGCGTTTCCACACCCGCCTTGCTGGCATCCTCATCGTCAATTTGTTGGTAGGATAAGACAACAGTCCTGCATCTGTTCTCGTCGGAGGAGAAGTTTTGACCACCTGGAAATTGGGGGACTTTTGGGACTCTCTTATCGACGACTTCTTTGACAACATTCTCAAGTGCTTTGTGGCTGTATCTATCTCGAGGCCACCAGAGTAGCGACCTTACGTGAACCCATCGCTTGCGCCCAAATACCCGGGCACCGAAATCCTCATAATCAGAAATGCAATCATCAATGTTCATCCTCAGACGTCCAAGCATGATACCAATAAGTCCTCCGGTGCTGGTCCCAGCTATGTAATCAAAGTAGTGACATGGAAGCCAATGTGAAGAGTCGGTGAGCTGATTTGGGGCGCTTGTCTCGCCATTGGAGCCTCTCGTATCTGTTACAGTCTTAGGATCTGGGTGTAATGGATGATAGCTTGACGAGGCTGGATCAACTGCCCCTGTCGATTCATCCCGATAGTTTCTTTCTAGTGTCTCGATGTGCCTCATGAGTTCTTGAAGTATCAGAAGTGCCGAGTATCCACGTATACCACCGCCATCGAGCGAAAGGATCGACTTCTTGTCCCAAGGAGCCGTGTCTTCGAACGGTGCCGAGCCATCCGTCCAACCAGTTGACTGTCGTGATGGGTTCCCGAATGCACGACCATCCTCTTCATGCCTAACTCGATCAACAGCTCTATGTTTCCGTGAATCTGGAAGAGTTGCTGTGCGAAGAGGAATCCGTGGAGTGATGATATCGTAGACATGATCGGAATGTTCGATATCGTACTCGCCCAAACGTTGGCGGTCGATTTTCCGTCGGTATTCACCATTCGATGGTCGAGGAGTGAAAGGCCTCGAACCTGGCGGTAGGATTTTATCGGGAAGTAAAGAATCACTCCCCACGTTCGATCCCGGGCTAGCCGGGGTGCCCAAGACTTCCATCGATACTGTATACGACCAACACCTGGAGAAGACAGACACGTAACCCTTGCGAATGAAACGTATGAAGCAAGAGCAATGTCTTCTTTTCGCCCGGACAATCAATATTCGTTACAGAACTCACAAAATGTCAGCGCCACGCTTAGAATATAAATAAAGGCTATCCGATAACATTGTGTGACGCCATTTTGAGCCTCCGCAGTGCGAGGGACGGATCGCAACAACCCGGGTCCATTGAAAGCTTACAAGATCTAGGTACATTGGATGGTCACTGTAGCCACGCTAAGAGGGGGTATCGTATTGTGTCGTGGTGCTGGATATCCGCCTCGTGTAGCTCTGCAGTAGGTCCATGCATGCTGGTATACAGCCTTGCATTAGAACTTGAAAGGCTCACCCGAGACCGCTCGCACGTGTGCCCAGTGCTTCGAAGCCTAACGCAGAATTATCAGGCGCCTGACAATAGAAGGCATTGTGCAAAGAAGTCACCACCGCCTCCGACCATGACAAGACCTGATACTGCGGTAGTCGACGCTGTGCTATGTCGTAGTCCTGGCCGGACGGAAGCTGTTCTAATTATCGTGCCGCAGATTCACAAAGTACATTCCTCAATAGAGAGGAAACTCGAGTCATCCGAACCGTATGCAAGGCTACGGTCCAAGTCAATGTAATCATCTTTGGTGCCCCAGGAGGGAGCGCGAGAGGATGTCGGTACACTGCTGATCTTCATACAGCCTCAGCCAATTTTCGGCTGATGTGCACGTCATCCCCGATGAGGTATGTGAAGAAATGAGACATTGGTGAAATTTCCACAGACATAGCCTCATTGCCTTCTACATTGGCATTGACGAGCAGCCTGCCCGCTAATCGCTATCGGGTTAGCGAGTGGACGGAGTAGGCAGGGTCCTGCTTGAGGTATGTAGCCGCTAGAGTATGAGAGTATGGTAGTCTTAGGTTCTGAACCTCTGAAGCACCAGGCAATGGGATGGTCGCATCTGTCAGCGGCATGGTGGGGGTTCCGATCACGCCTTCCTGTTACTCAGCCTAGTTCTGCCTCAACGCGTTGTCATGCACCCTATTCACAGCCTCGGAGACAATTGGGAAAAGTTCCGAATTGTGCCTCCTTCATATTTTCGGTCTTGGTCATACTTGACAACCTTATTCTTGAGGATCACACTGCCGCGTTGTATACTGTTCCTCCGAAGAGCTGAAGGAGTCTACTGTGGGCAGCCTAGTGGTTGCCTATCAAACATCAGACACTTTCGCCCGCGTACTGCAGGCTTTACCGTCTGCTTGACGAATCAAATGATTCCAGCATGTGCATTGGCCCTGTGGGACTGCACAGTGACTACTGTGGGGTTGCAATCGTATCCTTGTAGGGCTGCGTCGAATGTTCTGGTCGGTATATATGATAGTCTTTCCCTTCAATATTCTAGCGCCACCAGATCTTTATTCCGAAGCACAATAAGAGTACACATCCTCAGCTGTGCATAACATTTTCCCATCGTCCCCGAGCCGAAGCCCATCAAGCTTAGCCATCACACCCTGAACCCTTATCAACGATGACAGAAGACCTATTCAAGCCGAAGCCATTGAAGAGGACAGAAAGCGGTAGAGTCATCGTTTTTGACCCTGTAAACCAAACCCTGAAGACAGCAAAATTGAGCGAATTAGATGGTAAGCTGCCACCCCTCCAGTAGATGCAAATGAAGTCTTACGAATCTAAAATAGTCAAAAGAGCTAGCAAACAGCCCGCACCTAAATGGAGCAGTCGCGTCAGGATATATGAACAGTCCCCAGACTCGAAACGTATGATCGCTACGCTCAATCTAGAAAAGCTAGATTGGCTTGCGAACATACGACGCCACTGTGGTTTGATCAGTGAGATATATGTTATGGAGTCGCCGATTGCAAGGAGCACCGTCACATGAGACGCGACCTAACTTTCCCAGTCATGTTCGAGGTGCGGAGCGTCTGCTGTGGAAGTTATACCACCTGGCAAAATGAGCGATCTGGCATCGACGCAAGTCGTATGAAGAGATTTCATGTTCATCGATTGAAAAGATGGAACACTTGTTCCATTCTGGTTTTTTAAATCCATCTCTCCAAGATGAATACATCCGGTTCATCTTCTAGTGTCTTCCGTTATGAGCAATCTGTATATGTGCTTTGACATTCTGGCGTTAGATTGAATTGTTCTGTACGTAACCTCCGAAGCAAAAGTCATAGTGAATTATACTTGCGGAACAATATTTTTTCAGATCAATCTTCGGTGATAAAATACGATGTAGGTCACAGATCTACTGTCTGAGCGAAAGCTTGAGGTGCATCGACGTAACCAAACGCAATTTCCGTAGACTCGGTCTCAGCTACGTCCTGCATCTCGATAGCCAAGTCCAAGATATACGCTGCCTTCAAATCGATCGTTTTATATACTTTTCAGGCAAGACCAGCACTTTCAGGTTCTTTCCACGCTCGAGTGAGAGACGAATGGCCCTTCCTGTCTCTCGAGCGTCAAGCCGGAGAGAACTCATACTCAAACAAATTTTGCTGCAAAGATATCTCGAGGATTTATAGCATGTCGTGGCACAGAATATCGAGCTATACCCTTACAAGCGTACTTTCTCTCCTCCTTGCTGATCCCGGCTTTTGCCAACGCGGATGTCAGTAGTGAAAGCCTGGAGCTTCAGCACCTAGCAATGCGGACAGTGTCTTGCAAGTATTTCTTGTTGATCACGTATGGTCTGCTCTGCCAAGTGAATCAGAAGTCCTGCTTGCGATATTCACGGAAGACGATAAAGCACCGGTCGGGATGTAGGCGGGGAAAGAGAGTCCCTCCGATACACTGCAACTTCACCAACGCCTGAATTGCTATTCATCCCCAAGCTCCGAGCAATCGCATACGGCGGTATTGATTTAGACGAGCTTATAGATGCTGTGCTCTCGTTGTTGAAGTCGTAGAATTCACCCACTATTCGTAGGCTTTGAATTTTGCTTTCTGATTGGGCGGTTATCAACAGCTCTTCCGGCGGCAGTTGATAACATCGTGAAACGCAGTTTCGAGCGCAAGAGTTGACACAGCCCGAAAGCGCCCCCTTTTCCTTGGCTGATGATCTCTTCTGGTCTCTTGCCTTGCCCGAGAATGTACGGGTGTTTCGTTAGCCGTGTACGGAAGATTTGGGCCCATGCTGAAACAGGCAGGAAGAACTGTATCATCCATCAACTCGGCCGCTTCAACGGCTCGTCGGCGCAGGTACACCAAATACTCTTGATGTTACCCCACTGGCTAGGACGCTGAATGCGAGAAGTTTCGCACGTAAAAGGCGAGCAAATTATACTCTTGTGCGCACGCTGACTTGAACCCAGCGACACCCCCAACCCCTCACCGAGGTCTCTACCGTCTGCCCTGCGCCATAGGATCCTTTCAAACCTATGGGATGAAAGTAAGAAAAGGGCAGAGCTGCGCATTTCTCCTGGCCTACCGCACTCACTCCTTATTCACCCACATCGAAGGTTGAGAGTCCTTGACGGATTTCCATCACGCTCTTTCATGATCCTCTGGTTAGGATCACACTCACTCGCTTATACACCTTCTTTGTCAAAGACTCGTAACATCTTCGTTCCCTAGAAATGCGCCAAGCAAGCTCCTTCACGGCGTATGCTTTGCTCCTCACGACAGCTCTTACCACGGCCCAAATAAATGGCCCGGTCTATACATCCTCTTTCACCTGGAACGCCAACTGCGGTCCTACTGTTGCCTGTGGGCCTGCCGCAGCAGGCTCCCATGGCATAGGCTTTGCCGCCGCCAACAACGTCACCTTCGCAGCTGCCCAACCCATAGTCGACGGCAAAGGCGCCGCCTGTGGCCAATGCTGGCACTTAACTCCTCAAGCTAACGCCTACCAAGGGAATGGCAAAAGCCTCGGCACGTCTGTGGTCGTGAAAATCAATGACCAATGCACAGACCCCAAGTATTGTGATCAGGAGGAGTTCGGCAACAAATTGAACCTGAATACCGGATATGACATGCAGGTGCATTTCGATCTCTGCAACTCGTCAGGTGTCACAGATCAGTTCTTCGGGCAAATTGGTATTGGAGTTGCAACTGGCTTAGCGCAACAGGTTGATTGCTCCCAGTTGGATAACGGGCCTTATGGGTCCGGGCTGGGAGACATAGGTAGCAACGTTCCAATCGCAACGTCGACGGAGAACGAGAAAAGTGCTAAGCATAAGGTGGGAGCGGGAAACAACAACGTTGTCGCATTGCCGGGCAGTAGCAGTTCTTCATCGTCGTCCTCTGTGGGTGGTGGCCAGTCTTCAACCATGTCGACAATGGTCAGTAGCAGCGCCACACCTAGTGCGTCAAATCTACCAGAAGATAGCCAGGACAACGGTGATGATGAATGCGACGAGCTCTGATCGGCTAGCTCTACCTCGGTGATTGTTCGCAGGGTACCAAAAGCTGGGAGCATGAATTGACCACAGGTTCCAGCTTAGCATAGCCAATGTCAACACGATCAGACCGCAGATCCTATCAAACATTGCCATTTGTTTCTGCCTTTATATCGTGTCCATCAATGTATTCAATTAGACCCTCAATCGTACAGACCTCCAACCCCCATCTTCTTCCAAACCTCAAACAAGCGTCTCTTCGCAACATCCCTCCCTCTCTTCTCTCTGCTGAGCCTTGTATTTCCTCTCCATCCTCTACCAGCTCACAGATGACACCCAGAGGTCTCTTGCCTGATAGCCTACAGAAGTCGACGGCGGCTTCAGTATGTCCCGGTCGCTGTCTCACACCACCGTCTCGCGCTCGCAATGGAAAGACATGCCCAGGACGACGGAAGGACGAGATTGTTGCCGCCTTCGATGCTAATGTCCTGCAAGTCAGGGCGCGGTCGTGTGCCGAGATACCAGTGGTTATGGAGGGGTCTGCCGAGTCTATCGAGACCGTGTAGGCGGTTCTTTTGGGATCGGTATTTTCTAGCACCATTTGGGGGAGTCCAAGGTGGTGCGTAAGAGATGTCGGTATGGGTGTGCATATGAGGCCGCTGGTATGCCTGATCATAAAGGCCATCTTCTCTGTCGTGACGTCTTCTCCGGCAATCACGAGATCGCCTTCATTCTCACGGTCTGTGGAATCGAGAACCACTATGAACTTACCATTGCCTGCGATTAAGAGTGTCAGTCTTTAAAGATATCAAGATCGGGGTAGATAGCCGCAGGATATCAAGGAAGAAACATACTGAATGCATCAATGGTGTCCTCAATACTACTGAAGTGCAGCTTCGACTCCCCATTGACAGGCATCTATCTTCTGTTAATCCGTATAATCTCCTGAAGGCACCCTCTTGCTTTTTCTGTACGTGATGTACTTTTGATAATGGAATCTGATACTCGAAAAGACCGAGTGAGCTTAGATTTTGGGGATAGAAGAGTTCACCCCTTCCGGTCCACACTTACTTCTGGTTCACGCCCGCGCTTTCTATAACCATACACTTTAATGATTTATTTCCGCTATAAGATTTATGGAAAGCCTGAATATAAGTACTTCTTACAGTAAAATAAATTATAAAATAAGCCTGGCTGAGGATCTGATAGTATTAAGGCCTACTAAGAGTACCCTAGAGTCCACCCGGAGCTAGGCGACGGAGTACGGAGTTTCAACAGCTCCGGGCTACTAACCCCTTAGGGGCTGGACCAAAAGGAAGTTTGGACCAGAAGGGGGTGAACTCTTCTAGACTGGTGTTAACTGAGGCTGTACCTTATCTAGTAGACTATCGCTCTCTCGTAATGAGTGAAGCTTGGGGTCAGAGGTGGTATTTTGCTTTATCAATGGCAGCGAAACGTTCACAGGACGGTGCAAGAAAGCATTAGACATGATGACTACTTGATGGTGTGAGCAATCGAGGGAACGAGGGAAGTTCTCCGTCGGAGTCCGAAGCCGGGAGCCGAGGCATGCCGCTAGAATTCAGTTCTTGTCCTAGGTCACAGCTGGGTATTGTACAGCGTAAATCCGTCAGCTACACCAAGAAAGGATCTATACAGGCATGACAGGACAAGATCAGCCGAGCGCATGTATTACAACACGATGCCTGCAGATTGATGACAGCGCCACTACACTGTATGCTTCGACATGTCAAATGTTTTGATTCCGGTTATCTTTGGTCAATACTCTTGGCCAGGAGCGGCTTGATGGTCCGTTGTTGGTGAGACACCACGGTATCGAGCAGGATAAGCAGCGATGCTCCTCGCTCGGATGTGCTTCCATCGGGAGTCGTTCGAGATTAGGCCTATTTAATGCCGCACATAATGAATTTCCTACCATGAAAGGACCTTCCCTACATGCGTCTCTGCTCCACCTGTGGGGGCTGTCCTCCATTTGTTGGTTGACCACCAGAACTCGAAAAGATGGCAGCTTGGAATGCAGTTCTGGGTCACTGATGTAGCATTCTTGACCCTCTCCGGCATTCTACCGTTCTCGATGGCATGATCGAGTCGTATCATATGTCCCCAGCTCAAGAACCGCACGTCTACGCTTCAAAGACGGCTCCAACACGTAGGTACATCGGTGGTGACGAAGGTCATAATCCGAGAGTATCCTATAGGAGGAAGGATATACAACGTACGCTGCGGTATCTGAGCACAATAGGAAAAAATAGCATATGACAGTCAGGAGCAAAACTTGCAGCAGTGGAGACCGCGCTGTGCCAAAGAGATTGATTACATTTGGTGCTTGTCTATATGGTAGCAGATACAGAGTGCCAATCTAAGAGTGGAGCTTGGTGGGGACATCCTAGGGTCAGCGTCAACGCAAGGATGGGGATGCTCGCAGATGAAGACGTACGACCCCAATAAGAATTGGAAGTCCCTAGATGCTACCTCCTCGGGAATTTTTACCTGAGGTTGTGTTTGGTGATGATTCTTGATTGGCTGACTTTGATCAAAATCATACTTCTCAGAAGAACAAATGTGGAGGATTCATTGAGGCAACTTTGCTCAGATTTGAATAGATACGATCGTCGATACGAATGCAATATGGGCATCGCTCATGCTGTCGTCGGGACTATAAGATGACACCTCTACAGAACCCAGACAGCTTGAATTCTCCAAGAGCGGCCTTCAGATTTCAAGTCAACCCTCATACCGTACGCGTCCTGCGTTCTAGTCCACCCGGTACCGCCTAGCTCCTCTACCGAAGTACTTTATCAACTTATCCCTCTGAATACGTTCCCTTTAGCGATCTGTCATCTGACTTCTAAGCCAAAAGGTCATGATGTCTTCCTACTCGATCGTTGTGTTTATGAGCACGCTTGTAATCATCTGAGTGGCCTACCATAATATTGATTCTCCCGGCCCACTCTCATCTGCGAGAAATTGCTTGCTCGTCGTTCATTGTCTATTCGTTGGCCGCTTCTTTTGCACGAAGAGCCTTGTCTTCTTCACAACCCTTTACTTTCTACAAAATTTTAAGATTATGAGCTTCTGATGCTTAGAACTACCTTTCTATGTCCTTTAAAGGTCGCCTCACGAAATTGCTACGTCTTCCTTGTTCGACTGGAGGGATCTCCCTTTGGCGTCAAAGAGAGCTCTGGCATATGGATCGTAGTGGTTAAAGCCGTAGTCGCCACGTCTGGTATTCAAATGGGCGTCGCCGGGTTTCACTCAGGAAGGTAGAAGAATTTTCGAGGCTGCCGATGCTGCTCTCCTCTGATCGATATAGATGCCAGGCCATCTCACGGCTTCTTCTGCGCACTAAAGGCTTGCATCCAAGATCGGAGGGGTTCTTCTTCTTCCTCTGCTTTATCTGAAGTCATGATCTAGGCTCCATGCGAGGAGGCAGGCCCACAAGATACTCGTAAACTCGGATTGTTGACTTTCTCATTTGCGTGACAACCATGTCGTCAGCCTCAGTGTTTTCCGACACACATTTGGTTCTCTTTGTTACTTCGTTCGTTTGTACACTTGCTATGGAAGGTCGTACGTGTGCTCGTCTTGACAGTTCTAGGACTCGGTTGGAATAGGTTTTGCTTAGCCCTCTGGCAATGGAGCTGGCGACAAATTTTGGGAGGATCAACATCGTTGAGCTGTCATCATCCATGAAGTTGTCAGATAGATCAGACCCTTAGCCGACCGTCCTCCACGCGGCCATATGGCTGTTCGACTCCTACAGGTTACCGCTTAGGCTGAAGTTACCCACTCTCCATCGCTCGAATCATGCTCGTCAAGACTGTCACATGAAATACCCCTCGACCCCTCTCGAATGCGACGGTAGTTCACATCATCATCTCCAGCTCCTATGGCTTCGTTGGACTCCTAAGACCATTAGGCCGTCGCTTAACGATGATCACCACGCCACATACCGGGTCGCCCTCGCGCTCTTGCAGGATCTTTAGGCTAGCTCCAGACTCAAATTCACTTGGAATATAGCTTCTGAGATAAGATAGGGATTGCTGGGTAACTGGGGCTATGGACTGTCCTTATTTCGTAAGGTTTCTTCAACTTCGTCTGACGGTGTTCGTTCTGCCAGCCCGAAAGACACGTGAGCACTTCAGCTTGATGAGCTTGCTTCGGTCCCGAAGCCTTCGCCATAGATGTCGGCCTCTCCAGCTTACCATGTCCGTGCACGCTTCGGGCCATGGGAGCTCCCATCATCTGCCGATACCTCATCGGAAGCATGGCCATAGCCTCCACCAAGAGATACCCACCCTCGCTTCTTGCCAAGGTTTTCGGTGGATCCAGGGCTCGGTTCCCGGGACGCACGGTCTGCCGTTGGAGCTTGGTATGTGTCCAAGTCGTCGTCGCTAAGCATCTGGGACGCTTCAGCTGCGATAGCTTGGAGATTCACCGCATCTCGCTATACTGGTCCACCAGAGCATACTCTTGCGACTCGGTGACTGCACTCATCTCATCATCGCCTAGCATCTGGCAGGCCTGGGCTGCAATGGCTTGGAGGTTGACCTGCACCTCGCAATCAGCGTCCATCGGAGCATGGTCTTGCGATCTGAGGCCCGGACCAACCTCATCATCACCAAGCATCTGGCAAGCTTGAGCTGCGATGGCTTGAAGGTTCACCCGCATCTCGCTAAAGTCGTCAACCAGAGCATGCTCTTGCGACTCGGGGTCTGAACTAGCCTCATTATCGACCTCCGCCCGGTCGGAGGGAGGAATGCCCTCGTGATCACTCCAGCTTGTATCTTCGTCCCAGTCAACCGGAGGACCATCATAGAGCGGGTCGACACCTTCATCCTCGCCATCGTCAACCATCTGCCAAAGCCGCCTCGCCTCTGGCAATGTTGGTCCTTCGGCACCCGCAACATGCTCAAGAGTCTCACCCTTCGGGCCTTCAAGACGGTAATCTCTACGTCTGAAGTCTACCCCCCGACCTGTGAAACCCTTGTCCCATTTGACCTTGAGAAAGGATCGCGCAAAGCGTGTGCGCTTGTGTCGGATCCGTGATTCATGGCGCCGTGTGGGGTGCTCAGTTCCCCAATTGGGGTCTTCGTTCTGCGGAATGAGGCCCGTCTGTCGCTTCGTGTGGTATTCGAAGACGCTGGGGTCCATCCTCTTCAAAAGCTTTGCTTTGTGTGCCGCGTGGGCATTGCTATGTCTCCTTTCGGGCACCATGCTTACTTGAGCGTCGTTGTTGAATGAGATTGTAGAAGGAGATATGACGCTGTGATTCTATGTGGAGAGAGATTTCGACAAACATGTGGTGGGACAATAGGTATATATATAGTGCTTGAGGTCTGAGTCTTGAGATCCACAATATGTCAAAGTTTTCCCAACATCATTTGCCTTTGAACGTGGGGACTGTAGTGACTCAGGGAAAAGTTATATTACTGCAGTTGACCGTGGGAGTCACTGCTATCGATAGCAACGGCGGAAAAGTGGAACAAGATTGTGGCAATGAGAATAATACTGAATATTCATACATCCAGAACGGTACAAGCAGATGATGAAGCTTTAAAGATATACCACTCGTTCACTCAATGCTCATGGCGAATTGCGGAGCTTGGAAGTACGATTATGGCCTCCTTTACCTCGATGAACGCTCTTCCAATTTTTCACTCAGTTCCATTCTCATTCATGTATTCCCCTGACGACCCGTAGAACAATACAAGTCATTATGCAACATATACACACGATTAACACGACGAAACCCTTGACCCCGTCTTGTAGTATTCCAGAGAGCTGTAGTCTCTATTCAGCCCTCCATTGATGAGATTGTGGGACCTTGTTCTAAGTAGTCATTCGGAAAAGCTTTTTTGAGACAGTATTTCAAAGAATATTGTCTTGAGCTAGGAGGTGAAGTGAAAACGGTTAGAAACGGTAAGGACTCATTGGGAAAGCATGACATTGTGGAATTGAGACACTTCGAGCCTGGGATACTGCTGTTTGTAGTGTGAGTGCCCTAGCTAGCAAGGCAGAAACATCGTGTAAACAGCGCAAAGTCCTCTATTCTATTTCAGGCGAGAACTCCGACAATTTTGGGATCTGCATATTGAGAGAGCTCCAAAGCAGGACGACACCGGCTCATTACTACTATTTGTGGTATGTATCATAGATTCTGCTGCTCATATGGTTAGATCGCTCTTTTCACGGAACAAGCCTATGGGAAACTAGCTTTGGTAGCGGTCTATGGACTCGCACTTTTGTCGTGTGAATATTAATCTGGTAGGCATGGTCGCATGGGATCGGAGACGGTACAGGAGCATAGTGTTGCCGTTCGGTTAAGATTTGGTTGAATCAGTGAATACAGTACTCGTAGTACCATCCACTGCCATCTTATTGACAGTATCTATTCATAGCCTCCCACGCCAAGCCTCGTGGCAGCGGAGCTCTTTCCGTTCAGAATCTGCCCTGTGCAACAGGAATCATCCAAATCCACATTTCCCTCTACAGCCCCAACATTCACCGCGTAAAGCGAGCGGAATGGTTGCAGAGAGATGTCATCAGCTGGCACGAGTAGGGAAAAGGCCAACCACACACAGCAAGCCCATCATGTACATTACCCTTTCTGGTTTGGAGGGTCAGCGAGCTGCTTTGCGGCTTCGGTGACACATCCATTGGACCTGAGTATGATTATCAAATTGCATTTAGAATGTGCCCCGGTTGCATGATGGCTAATGGTGTAAACAGTCAAGGTGAGCTTGCCAGCCCAGCCCAGCCACTACAATCTTTGTTTCCGCACCAATAATGAAGCTTGAGCTCACACTGAGCAGGTCCGGCTTCAAACACGCACTCCGGATGGGCCAAAGGGCATGTTAGGGACATTCTTCCATATCGTCAAGAATGACTCGATGCTGGGTCTCTACCGAGGAGTACTTCGCCTCCCCTTTCATCCTTTTACCGCATCCAATCCTCATCAGCTGACACCCCCGTCCCGCAACAGCTCTCCGCTTCCCTCCTCCGCCAGCTAACCTACTCCACAACCCGCTTCGGCATCTACAGCGAACTCAAAGACGCCTTCACGACCGCACGCTCCTCACCCAGTCTCCCTTCCCTGATCGCCATGGCATCCACGAGCGGATTCCTAGGCGGTATCGCCGGAAACCCTGCCGACGTACTGAACGTCCGCATGCAACACGACGCCGCGCTTCCCATGGATAAGCGACGGAATTACAAAAACGCCGTGGACGGGTTGGTAAGAATGACAAGAGAGGAGGGCTGGAGAGCGCTGTTCAGAGGCGTGGGTGCGAATAGTATGCGAGCTTTGCTCATGACAGCTTCCCAGTTGGCATCATACGACGGGTTCAAGCGCGTACTTCTTGAAAAAACGAGTCTGAAGGACAATCTCACGACGCACTTTTCGGCCTCGTTCCTGGCAGGGTTCGTGGCGACGACGGTCTGCAGCCCCGTGGATGTGATCAAGACGAGGGTGATGAGTGCACATACCAAGGAAGGACTGCTCGTGCTGTTGCGAAAATGGGTTGCGAACGAGGGGGTTTGGTGGATCTTCAAGGGGTGGGTGCCAAGTTTTGTAAGATTGGGTCCGCATACCATTGCTACATTTCTGTTTTTGGAGCAGCATAAGAAAATATACAGGCATTTGAAGGGCTTAGATAGTTAGATGGGAATTTTGGGACGATAGAATTGTTCTTTGCTTGTTGCTGCCACATCTGGCTCGTACACATCTCATATGAATTTGACGAGCGAGGCGTTGGAGGCTGCAATAATAGAATCATGGGCATTTCTTATGTTAGACTCCGTATCTCAATGATTTGTAACATGTAGACTGATATCTCGCCACATTGGCGAACACTGCAGCCTTCGCTCTCAACTACAGCCGAGAAGGCATTCAATACTTTGGTCGATGCTAGTCATGATGATGCTTGTGAGGAGAGAACAAAATCGCTAATCATAGAACTATCGACGAGGATCTTCTAGAAGCTCATAGAAGTGACTACTTGACGATACATATCAGGAATGGATTGAAGACAGTACAGGGACCGGTCCAAGCAGCCTCCCTCGTCTGCAGTAACCAATATACCTTGACGATCAGCGCACTGGTCGACCAATGGAGACATACCCTGCCGAAGAGGTAGACAAACGATCGTGCGACGTGAACGACTCACCATCAGTACGCCTCAATTTGACAAACGAATCATTGAGACGACTATTCCGTGGAGCTCACCAGACCTTGCAGTTCGTTCATGCTAAGCTTGCCATGGGTTGACCCAAATCATTACTGTCATCACGCAAGGCCATGGCTTGAAATACTATTACCAACAACAGTATGGCATCACAACTCCGGAGCCTTCCACCCATCTCTACATATCTTCATCAATGCAGCCTGTTTGTGTGGAAGCGCTACCTCTCTCTCCTTGCAGAACCCAACATCTTGCAGATACGCTATAACCCTAATCAATGGTTAGCGATCATCTTCTCAGGAGGAAAATAGAGAGGTACTTTTCGTTGTCTAGCCTTGGCTCTAGAAACACTCGCTGCGTCCTTGGGTCTGCCAGTAGTAGGTAGTGCACCAGCGCCTAGATAATTTCGACGTCAGCTTTTGACTAATTTTAGTGATGAGAGTGCTTTTTGATAAGCAGTCTGATGATCTAGTCGGGATTGGGAGCAACTTTGTCAAAGAACTTAACGCACACTCAACCATACTTTGACCCGATGCGGTCCCCTAAATTCCTGTTCACCAACCAAGACATGGATTCCTCGATCCCAGTCATTGACGTCGCTGCCTGTAAGGTGTCGTCCCAATAGGTCTTCCTTGACCCAATAGATCTCGAAGTACCCGAAAGGTTTGCCGTCGAAGCAGCCGATGACTGGAAAGCTATGTTTGTCATTCAAGGCCGCTGCAAGGAACCCTTCTTGGACCTCGGTAGGACCTTGCACGCCCCATGCCGCAGATACCCGGGGCTGGTTCATCCAGTCATGGAGAAGGTCCGTATCGCATGGCTGAACATTCATGTTACCCAGTGATGGTAGTGCCGCAGCAGAGATGCCAGAGTTGGGAGGAAGAAAATTCGGCGTGACCCCAGATCCGCCGGACGTAGGTCCGTGGAACGTTGGGGACTTCGTTGACATAGAAGCAGTTCGAAACGAGAGATATTGACCAAGGCTTGGGACATAGCGTGTGTAGATAGTCTGACCTTGGGCAGGAGGCTTTGGGCGAATGGGATGCCGGGTGTGGTCGGTGAAGGTGTACTGAGGTGGGGGAGGGGGATAATAAGTCGGAAGATGACTGCCAGAAGCGAATGGACCGGGAGGATGAGGCTGGGACCACAGACCACCGTGCGATACTTCTCCTGATGAGCCATCTGGCGGCAGTCTCGGTGACGGAAGTGGGGTAGCCTCTCTGCTTGGAGAACCCGGTCTCGAGGGATATGGGGATGCTCCTGGAAATGGCGATTGCTGGGTAGGCGATAGCGTGAAAAGGAAAATCCGAGGATCGAGTTGCCAGAATGACTGTTGGCTGACGAACATCTTGGTATAGCCATCTCTGCCCCGCTCATCTGTGCCTGAGCCTATGCAAGACTCCTCGCTAGCGATGAGACCCATCCTTTCCAGCTTTGGCAGTAGCTGTTTGCCCTTAAATATACCTTCTCTTTTGATATTGATCCGCCATGGGCCTTTGGGCTTGCCCTCCTCAGGAATATCCGGGATTACACCAATATTTATGTGTGGATTTGGCGGGGTCTTGCACCCAGAATCAGTGTGAGCTTTTGCTGAAGGTCGACCGGAAATTGTACCTGATGGAAATACCACCACAACGTAGCCCACAACATCAAAGCTATTTGCCGTGTAGGGGAGGTGGCAGGCTTGAAGTCGGTGTTGCTAGGATTCGAGATGGAAGATATGAATAGGTTGTCATTGTGCAAGGTTGGACTTTTGAAGCGACGCGGAGGATGTTTCATGGAGCCATATAGCTGCTCTCGCTCGTCGAGAGGGGGCTCATCTCCGTCCTTGTGGTCTTCGCCCGATTCGAGAATGATTGTCCATCCAGGTGGGGATATGGAGTTGTGGATATTGAGGTCATTGCGCTTGAAGGCGAGACCAGCAAAGACTGGTGAAACAGTGATAGTCTGGCCATTGGGAAGATGAATCACAGAGGGTGCCATCACAAATTAAGTAAAATCATTTATAGGATTTCCGAATACGTCCTCACGAAGAAACGAGGTCGAAAGCGCCAAGCTTTCACTAGAATAGATCTATCCTACGCTGTATCCGGAATACAAGCTCGTGATACATCACAGACTGGCACGACTTGGTCCATTACATTATTGTACAATCTTCTTTTCCTCTGTTACAATCTTTCTCGATAAGACTGGCATCTTCTACTGCGGTGTAGAAGCCTATGAAGTAACTCTGTATGCTGTTGAATTTGGAGATGGATTTTGCATGATGCTTTAATCAAAATACGAGTATCGCTTCCTTGGGATTAATGAACAATCAACCGAGGAATATATCAAGTTCCAATCTGACCGTTTTCGAAAATGCGTGGACGGTATCTTGGATGTTTGTAGCCTTTCGTGAATCTTGCCCTATCAATTGAATTCAGTGACTATTTTCATCGTGCCAGACGCCGATTCCACCGCTCCGCTCCCTTCCTAACGGCGACGAAGGATGCACTACTTATTGACAGCGTTCCGTGTCTGAATGGATTCCAAGGTACCTATCAGGTTTATCAATACAGAGACTTCAAGTATTATAGGAGAAGACGAGCATAAGCTACCGCAACATAGCGAGATACAATGATTTTTGATGCCGTTCTCGCAGTGAGTGCTAGCGTGTTGCCTGCTGTTGAGTATGGGAGCTGAGAAGTCGATAAGTCGCAGTGATTTGAGATCATGAGCAGAGTCATAGGAGTATTCTCCGTACTGGGGTCACTGAAATAGATTTATTGCAATCTGGCCAGGAGACTTCTGATAAGTGCAAGTCTGTGCAGTTGATTCTGAGAAGCCATGATTGTTGGCCGATAGATATGTATAGGCAACGCGGAGAACAAAGCCCGCAGGAAAAAATGGTGAGAAACGTATCATGGGGGCTTGGGAAGTATGTGCCAAAACAATACTCTAGACATCTCGATGCCTGCGGTTCCTATCACATATCGCAGTACCTCGGGGCCTCTTGCTCATAACTCATCGCGGCCTCAGTACATAAACGTCTCGCTGACACTGACCGAAAGATACCTCAAGCACGAAGCGCTTAGTGTCACACCTCGCTAACGTACCTTACCGGGCACCAACTTCACGTCCTCCCCTGGAAACCTCCAGGAGAGGAGGGTTCCCGGCATTGAGTCCACCTGATTGTGCTCCATAAAGTACCTCTAACATTCTCCCCTGCTGCTGCTCCCTTACACGACTCAGATGATCGTATGTCCCTTCCAAGCCTCGAATCTGCTCCGCAACCCCAATCGTACTTCCATCGCTCCTGCGGACTAGCGGGCTGATCAATTTCCGCCTCAGGTTCTCTAGATTGCCCTTCAGTGCTACTAGCTTTCCATTGTGCTCCACTAGAAGCGATTTGTTCTGCGTTGTCCTTAGTCGCACAGATGCCAGTAACTGCTTGTTCTTTCCGTACTTCTTTAGCATGGCGCTGTCTGCGCCGACGATACGAGTCCAGAGGGACGAGAGAAATTCCGTCTCGAGCCGCTCTTGGGTGTCACTTTCCCTGATGACTGTGCGCTGAAGATTAAGAAATTGCCGGTCTATGCTTTCGAAGAGAGCAAAGAGAGCGGTTGAGTAGGTAAGCTCGGCGTTGATACTCTCTTCTAGCACGCCTAAAAATTCGTTGAAGGTGCGATGAAGGGTTTGTGACGTACGCTGGTTGTGCGTAATGCCGAAGACGGCGGTGAAGACGCGCCCAAAGGGTGTCGGGAGGCCAGTAGATGAATACTGCAATAGGCCAACATATGACAGCAAGTCGTGAACATTAGTGAATGCTGCGCTCGAAGATGACGATTGGTAGGAGGACAGCGCAGAAAGCTCGCGCTTGGCCCAGTCCATTACAATGAGTATACCGTCAATATCTCCGTCTACATTAGCGAAAAATTTTGTCATTTCTATCGAGAGAGTCTTCAAGGATTCGCTCAGCGAGTCCAGCGCAGATACAATGAGTGGAGCGGAGGTCATGTTGGCATAGCGGACAGATTCTCCGAGGTCCCAAACTGCAACACCGGTCTCTTGCAGGTTGCCAATTTGGCGGATTCCGTTCTCAGAGTAGAAGATCAAGGGCTCGAAAGAGCGGGCGAGACCGGCCACCTTGACAAGGTCTGGTACTGGTTGTTGTAGAGGCGTTTGGGTGAGCATACTGAGCAAGGTGTAGGCTAGAATAAGGACCATAACGGTAGAGGAAATGGAGCTCCATGATTTGGAAGTTTGATTTAGGTATTGTCGCATCAGTTGCAGTGCTGCTTCGATTGGCTCAGTACGTTGTTGGACTTCCGCGCGCACAGCGAAACGAATGTCTTTGGAAGGGTTAGTAACAGCAGGTAGTAATATTGATACAGCGGAGCAGACAATTGTTTGAACCAGCGGGTACCACTACTGCCTCTTCTGCCTCGCCAAACTTTTGACCAAAATCTTGCCCTCCTTCTGGATACGGCGATGGACTCGGTGAAGCTGGACCCTTTTCAGGAGACCGACTTGGCGAGCGCTCCTTTACTGGCGACACTGAGCCTTTAGGCAACGGTGTTTTGGCGGCCAACGTGATGTCCCCATCTTCTTCATGCGCACTCTCGTACCTTGGACTTGTACCCCTCGAGCATGCGGCGCTCGCAGAAGTCTTAAGAGGGTTGCTGTCCGTCGTATATGACTGCCGTTGGTCCCATCCTACAACAGGGTTTCCTTGCCGCCATCCGGGAGGCGACCACGGCTCGCCCGAGATCTCTGAGGCTGGCTCATCTTCTGACTCCGACTCATCCGACTTGAATCCTGAATGCTGCGACGGGAGACCAAAGACAGGGGAGCGAGGGCTATGTTCGAAGTCTTCTAAGGATGCGGATAGCGAAGGATGATCATCGTAAATCTGTGGACTCTCCTGACGGTTCGCCGCCATTATAACTTGTGTCATCAGCCGATGAGCAGTGGAAGACCCGGATATGCAATATGACTTTCGATAGCAGTGCAACTGCGTAAATTGCAAGGGAGCATCTGTTTAGATATGACACTCAACATGCAGTGCATAGCCCTAGAGGACTGGTATCGCGCTTCTTTGTGTTCTCGGGATTGTGACACAAGCTGCGATTGAATGCGTAGTTGGAATGTTTCATGTCGGAGGAGGGGCATTTTGAACATTGAAGGAGGACGGTCTCGTCTGCGGCCATAAATGGAGTGGCTGGTGGATTGTGAGCGAATCGATTTCCCAGGATGTGAGCCAATCAACACAGGGAAGCGCTTTCTCCGCTAGCAGGTTAGCACGGCTTGGCTCCAAGGCAGGCACGCTAAGTAGGCTCAGATTCTGTTCGTAATATTAGATAGAGCCGCGACGAATCTTTTGATCCATTCTTGCCATTGTAGCAAGGCCTTGCAAGCCGTATCGCCGCCAGATGGTTACGACTGCAATTCGATGATGAGTCGTTGGCATAATAGATTTGATATTCATGCGGTGCGCTTTGAGCATCAGTACATGCGGGATAAGAGTACAGCGCATTTCGGAGACAGGGCATGATCAGTTACACGAGCGAGAAGACTGGATTAGTATATATACAGCAGCCTTCAGCACTTCCACGCCTGAAAATGGTATTCAAAACAATAATGATGCGTGTGTCGGTCCAGGAGAGCAGTGCCCATGATAGCAGGGTCTCTTTCAGATAACATCCCGCTTGTCTGTCTATTCGAATCTAAAACATACAATGCATCTTGCGCAGGTCGCATCGAATGCAATATGGTGTGAGAGTGGAGAGCTGTCTAAGTTTTGGTAATGGTTTACTTGGTGGCGTTGCGGAGATGCCTGAAGCTTATCAGTCCATGAATATGCGGCATACTATCAGAGGTACATACGTGATCAGATCATTCCGGTCCTTTGCCTTCTTGAGGCCCCCGAAAGCCATTTTCGTACCTGGGATGTACTTTTTAGGATTCTCTAAATATTCATACTGGTATTCGTATTAGCATTTCGAGCATGATATCAAGCGATACGGCGATTGCGTACCAGGGTGTCCTCCTTCCATATGACCGCCTTATTCTTGTTTGCATCCGTATACGAAAAGCCCTCGACCTGGCCGGTCTTTCGCCCAAAAAGACCGTGGAGGTTAGGCCCAATCTTGTTGCCCTCAGATGCGTCAAGGTTATGGCATTGGGCGCATCGCGTCTACAAGAAGTAAGTCCTTTGAAGAGCACATCGATACAGTCTGAGAACGTGGGCATACCTTGAAGAGATTGGCTCCCTTTTTGTCATCACCTATCACAAGAAAGTCAGCGACAACGTCTTTGAAAAATCGTCGATATGCTCTCATCGGATCTAGACAGACAGTCCCCAAATCTCGATGTACATATGGGTATTACTCGTTTCGTGAGAGAGATTGTCAAAGCTCCCTAGACATCAACCATGACTTCGTGTAAACCCCTCAACCAAGGCTTCGTTGACATAGTATCCAAGGGGGCGTTCTCCATCCCATGTAGAAGCATTAGACAGGACAATGCCGAATGGAACATACCATCTGAGAAGGATTCCTTTCCTTTGGCCATTGTGGCTAGTGTAATGAAAGTACGCAGTTGTAGTTTTGAGTTACAGGCAGGGTTGAGCGACGATGGAGAGTCTGCAGCGGCAAGGAAATGAAAGAAAGAGACGAAGCAAAAGCGGAAAGCATATTTCTTGTACAGTCGACCATACTGACCAAAGCGACGATGATCACATTCAGCCAATCAGAGCTACCTCGATTCCAACCCGGTGCGCCCGGCCTAATGGAGACCATTCGTTATCATACGAAAGTTGAATTCGATTTTCTTCTTTCCCCGTATGGTTAGTTGACTTCATCGACCTTTTAGATCATGGGTATCTGGGTAATCGTGGGAGCGTCCAGGGGTATCGGTCTTGAATGGGTGCGCCAGCTACTTGCCCGAGGGGACTTCGTATATGCTAGTGGGAATACCCCAGCCAGTACAGCCTACGTCGACTCTGTATTCTAAGTCCGCTTAGCTGTACGAGATCCTGGCAATGCCTCCCAACTCTGGACACTTGCTGGAGCGGCACCTCGAGCCAATTGCCAATTGCTGGAGTGTGATGTTTCTTCAGAAGCAAGTATCGTTGTATGTCATAGACGGTAGTCAAACGCAAATTCTTCATCTGATGAATTTCAGAGATTTGCGCAAGAGATCGTAGCGATGAAGAACATCGATAGGATCGATCATGTTGTCATCAATGGTTCATTTCACTCGATGGCAAAGCCATGTAAAGACTGATTGATCTATAGCTGGAATACTGGAGTATCCGAATGGTTCATTCCACCAAATTACGTATTCTTCCAAAATACTGATTTACTGATTACTTCGCAGTAGGTATTCTTGCCTATTCGAGATCTCTGATCTTTCGTTGACTGCTTAGCGAGCAACTGAACTGTGATTACCCTCTGCCGATTTGAGGGATACGAACACTGATATGTAGCAGCTCGTTCGATGCTTTCTCCAAACACCTACGAACGAATGCTGTTGGCCCTATCATAACTGCGCAAAAACTCTTACAGACACGCATTCCAATCCGAACTATCACCTTCATGTCCAGCGACTCTGGATCTACAGGGGATTTTCGTGCCTTCGAGGACGGGTACAAAGCCTGCGACAATGATATGATATGAACCCTTGTCTAATTCACACATCTTTAGATTCGCTGGTACGAAAACTGAGGATACGACATCACCCGAATCCTTATCTAATTCGCACGTCCTTAGGGTATGCTGCATCGAAAGCTGCTTTAAATCAAATGCTACGGGTGAGGTCTCTTCCAATGATAGTCGATGCAGTACGCTGAGGGTTTTTAGCATATGGCCGCAGAGTTGCAACGGAAGAAGGTCTTTACCACCATATTGGCTATGCATCCTGGCGAAGTCTCAACGTGAGCGCTCCTCAGACATCATAGATCCATCTAATCCCTGTCTATCGGTAGCGACATGGCCAATGTATCTGTTGGCTGGGAGGTTGAAGGCATCATCAGCGCTCAAGAGTCTGTGGCGGGTATGCTCCAGGTCATAGAGACGAAGACACTTCAAGATACAGGAACTTTTTGGACATGGCTGGGAAGAGTGGGTCCTAATAGAAACCCTAGTCCTGTCGAAGAGCTAAGGCAGTCTAGCAACATCCCTGGTAAAAGCGCCACAGTCTTGATCGATTATCAAACATCTATGGGTCGCCGACTCTTTCCACGGAAGCAGCCATGAAGTATATCTTGCCCTTCTTGCTACTTAGATGTGGTGGTAATCATATCGCACCCGCCTTCGCACGTTTTTCTCAAGGTATCTGTGTTAAATTTCAGTGACTGATCCGGCAAAGCAAGTACGAATTTCATAGTCAATCGCCCCGCTATGGCATGCTCTAGAATATGTTATGATCAGGTCGTACACGACAAGAATTGCTCACACCCAACTTGAAAGAAAGGCGATCTCAGCAGGAATAGCGGTGCTACAAGGTAGCATAGTCTACTCCGTATCTTGTACTATGTAGAGTCAGTAGGAATTATGATAATCTGTCAGTCACTCATAGCGTCCAGAATGTTGTAGTCGACTGCTTGTTGCTGATTGGGTTGCCGTACCGTAGGGCTGACTAGTCATGGCTAACAATTCCCTCCCAGCAATGGATGCAAAGACTTTTGAGATAGTCACTGCAGACAATGCGAAGGGAGCGACGTATTCTGATGGATTACATGCAAAAGCCATAATCTCAGGCCAATGATATCTGAAGGCCGTTCTCACCGTCCACATTAAATATGATCGCCTCTATTCCTCGCTTCCTCCTGCCCTGGGGCCATCAATATCCTCCGTACCGGCCACTGAGTTTACTCAAACCTCCACGGACAGCTCTCAACCGATTGCCCGTTTGTCGACATGCATCTACCAGTACGCCGAAGATCATTCGCCTTGAAAGGCCTGCCAAATTTGTGCCTCCGTCGCATGGTAAACGTCTGAAGCAGCATATTCCCCGCCATTATGGGCCTCAGCTCACGCAAACGCAAAAGGCCGAACACGAGACCAAACAGTATCCTCATATGATGCCTCCACGAGGTACTTTCATGTTCTGGTTTCTTACGAATCGCAGCGTACATACCTTTATCAGCTTGGTGGGTCTACTTCACTACAATCTCATCGCTTTCTGTCACACTGTCACTCGATCAATTGCTAAATATAGCCATCAAGGGAATCCTCGTCCTTCTCGCCTCGTTCACTGCGTACGAGAATTGGAGGCTTAACACTGCCTTTCGGGAACAAATACCGGCCGCAAGTGAATTTTTTTCGCGACCAATAGCATCGTGTTCTAAAGTTATCGAGACATACAAGATGGATGTTGCACGAACAAGTGCCGAGACAGCAGAGAAGCGTAGGCGAAGCGTGGAAGACGTGCAGAAGAGGAGCACCTACCGAAGAGCCCATGGCTTGGAAAGCGAAGACAGCCAAGGCTTAGGTGGATGGACAGCACGAAGTGACGATGAGACTCTCGGACCGTCACTCGGATTCGATAGACCTAGTCGAAAAAGAGTCATGAAGGCCGTTGCGAGCGAGCCTGTGGAAAGGGAGCTCGCGGCCAACGACGGCGGCGCCATAAAAGCAGCGTACGCGGACAGCGGAGGTGGGAAAAAGCCCTTGAAAAAGTGGCTCGGCATTTGGTAGCGGAGACTATATGTGGGAAATTTCTCGCGCCGAAGTCAGAGCCACAGTCCTCGATCACAAATATATCTCTACGGCCGGTAGTACGGAGACTGTTGCCCTGATATCGGCATCATTCCTCGGATGCACACCCGATAGCTTGTAAGTCGCTAGTGGATCGATCAAATACCGTGAAAGTGAAGAATTTGTTCTTTCACATCCCAGATTCATTCACTTGACATCTGTCCATGATGGCTTGAGAGTAGGAGGAGCATGCATCAACACTTTGCATTCATAACACTCGGCGGTCAACAGTCATGACCAACCCCGCTATAAAACCTGATAGAACTATATAAATGGTCCTTCGCTTCTAAAAGATTTCTTATCCTGCGGACAAACTTCTTTACGTCTATCCCAAGGTCTGCCTACGACCGCCAGGTGATGTACAAGCAGCTTCCACCCATGCGGACCGACAACCTACATGCAGCCTGCATACCACCTGCATCTCATATGCCGGCCGCGGCAAGGCTTCATAAGAGGAAGAGCGATGTTTCGGTATCGCCGATCTCACCACATCCGCTGCTCGTGCACCGTCCATCGTCAAAGAGGAACAAGTGCCTCGAAGAGAAGTCATCTACCACAGCACCTATCTCTAACCTAGCGACCCAGTATTCAGAGATATTGGGTAGACAAGATGCAGCTCCGCCCAGAGCTCAACCACTCTTGAATGTTTCTGCTCTTTCATGGAACTCTCAGGCCAATCCGCAACCATCAATGGAATTCGCAGTACACAATATGCTTCCCGAGCCTGAGTTTTGTCACGGCTCTGCTTGTCCTTGTCGTATCTGCGCAACACCGGATCCGTCCCATCAAATGGCTGAATTACCCTGGTATGTCATGAACGAGATGTATCCCAGCTTTCCCTCCCTCAAGTCTCCGAAGTTACCCTTCCGAAACGGCATGAAGAACGTCCCCCCAGAGATAATTCACCGGGTTTGCGAGTATCTTGGTGAACGAGACCTGGGCAACTTCCGGCGTACAACCAAAAGGCATGCGGTCATTGGCGATGACCACATGTTTCCACATGGGACATTGCACTTCCACTTGCATCCTGATCACTTCGACCGGCTCCGGACAATCGCCAAGAGCCCCATCATCTGTAAGCGTATCACGACGCTCAGACTAGTCGGCAGCCAGCACGGGTTCTTCAGATTGCTGTCTCCCACGGTGTATTGTCTTGATTTAGGAGAAGACCAACGGCTGTATTCGAGATTGCAGCTCCAGGATTGTATACAGAATCTCACAAATCTCACAGCCATCGAGATACGCATAGATGTCATGCAGTATCCATTATTGACACCGGATACGTATCATAGATTGTCTGAGCAGATGCAATTCATGTTGTCCGACATTCAAAGTGTACCAAGTATGAACATTGAATACTTGAAGATGAGATGTATAGGCTGGCAGAGTCCTTGCTGTGTAGGCGCTCGTTTGTCTAGGGGTTGGTCGAACATCACGGTTCTTGAGGATGCTGCCGATCGCTTGGTACGTCTCGATCTGATGGTACTACCTCACCCTCAAGATCTGGAAATGAATCAGTGCCAATCCTTGGCACATTATCTTCGATTTGCCACAAACCTGGAGGAATTGAAGTTAAGATGCGGAATGAGGGGCCTTCCTCGTTTGGTTGACCTTGGTGAGGTTTGCCGGTTAAGATGGAGCCATCTCCGTACCGTGGATCTAGAATGTGGAAAAATTCACCAACGAGATCTCTTGTCCTTCTTCGAGGCTCATGGCGATCTCAAGGAAGTACGGCTCGGGTCCATTGTTTTGAGAGAAGGTAGGTGGACGACAGTCATCGAGAGAATGTCTCATATGCTCCCAAGATTGGAAAAGATTCAGTTATCTGGCATATTGCACGACACACGCCTGCTCGAGACCAGGACCTTTTTGTGTGGTGACAGACTGACTCGCTGGGCACATCAAGCGGTCGTTCAGAAACAGCGGGGGCCACCAGTCGTCTACCCCCCAGACCCGTTGGCAGTCGCGCAGGCCTTGCGACTTAGGGACCGCGGCTTTCAGGCACAGAGGAGGGCCGCTGGATTATCTTGCGACCTCTGCAAGAGTTGCGGTCAATTGAAACACTATTGATAGGATCAGGACTTGTTTCTTGTCCCCTTTACCTGGCTCATGGACAGGGCGTGCTACGGGTATTGTATAGAACGAAAATTCCCCTCTTGAGGATTCTCTTTATTGTGGCAGATTGGTTTGCGGTTTGGGGTTGGGGTCTTTCATGGTGTATGAACGTCATTGGGGACAACATGTTTACACCAAACATTAATATAGGGCTATCACACCACTGTTGGGCGCTTGCGAAGACGGGATGTATATAATTGAGAGCTCAGACTGTCTCTATCCCCCAAAATACAATATATCATAAAAGCCAATACCTACCGAATATCACGTAGTATCTAGCATTCTAGTCAATTTGTGCAATCGCTAAAAAACCTAAACCCATCCCAACAAATCGGATTCCTCCCCTTCCACGTCCAAAACCCGCATCCACATCCCCGCACAAAAACGCCATGGCACCCCAAACACCAACCCTCCTCTCCCCTTCCGAGCTCTCCTACCTCCACACCTCCCTCTCCCTCCACCCCCCCATCCGCCCCGACGCCCGCACCCCCACCTCCTTCCGCCCCCTCGTCGCCGAAACCGACCTCCTCCCCTCCGCCAACGGCTCCGCACGCCTATGTTTCGCAGACGGCACCGAAGCCATCGTCGGCGTGAAAGGCGAGGTCGAGAGGACGGGCGATGCGAGGCGGAATGTTGATATAAGAGGGGAGGATGAGGAGATGGAGGGGACAGAAACGGAGGGGTTTGGAGGGGGAAGGGGAGAGGAGAGTTGGATCGAGGTTTCTATCGATATACCGGGCCAGAGGGAAGATGATGCCATGGTTGTGTTTCTGGCGCAGATGATCGGTGAGGGTTTGGTTGCGGATGGGGGCTTGAAGGATCGGCTGGTCATTAATGGGAGGTGGCATTGGAGGTTGTATATCGACGTACGTCCGTCCCATGCCCTGCCCTTCCTATCGTTTTTCCTTCCCCCTTCTACATACAAAATGCTTGCTAGCATGACTTTGATGAATTAACAAACGCTCGTATCATATCTACAGATCCTCCTCCTCTCCCCACCCCAAACCTACCCGCTCCCCCTCCTCAGCCTAACAACCCACCTCGCCCTCCTCACCACCCGTCTCCCCGCCCCAACCTCAACCCACGACGACGATCCCCTCTTCAACGACGACTGGGACGCTTCGATCCCCCTCTACGCCTCCCCCTCCTCTTCCTCTTCGAAAGCGAGCCCCACAAGACGCCCACCAGTAACCCTCCTCGTAATCTCAGTCGGCCAGAACATATTCTTCGACCCCACGCATTCGGAACTCGCGGTCGCGGACGCCGTGTTGGCCGTCACGGTTGGTGCTTCCGCAGGCTCAGGCTCAGGCTCGGACGGAGATGAAGATGGGGGGGGCTTGGATCTGTTGGCTGTGCGGACGATCGATCCGCCGTCGAGGATGTCGGCGGCTGCTGGGGAGGTTGGAATGGGGGATGGGGGTGGAGAGGGGGGTTGGAGGGCTATGAAGGGGGGGATGGGGAGGGCGGTTTTGGGACGGATGGTGCGGATGTGCGTTGAGAGGGGTGGGGTGGGGGAGGAGGTGTTGGGGGGGTTGGAGGGGTTTACTTGATGGGTGGGGAGTTGGAGAGGATCGGTCTTGGGTATGGAGAGATCAGAGTGAGAGGTGCTTTTTGCTGTTGGGGATGGATTGGAGAAACCTGAGGGCAAAGATCAAAGGACTGGTTTCCTACGGCTGGCAATTAGCAGCTAGAGAGCATTTGGGTGCAGGAATACCCGGCTGCTGATAGCTTGATCAGGTCACCGTTCAGGGGGATGATCACCTCCTACAACAAGGAAGTGCAAGCTCGGCGTGGGACCGCAGAGCAGGATCCACCCCATTCAATGGCGGTGAATTCGGCTCCTCTAGAAGATGGCGACTCAATAGATGTCCGCGCTCCGACTGTGCAAGTTCACGAGTTGAGTTGATTGGTTTTCGATTTCTTCTTCTTCTTCTTCTTCTATTTACAAAAGCCTGTGAGACGAACGTAGCGTACGTAGCACGCTCCAACTAAGTAGCCTGAAGCCCCAAGATTGGAGGTTTATTCTCCCAACGTAAAACCAACATCAAACACGATTATAATACAGTCAAGCCACCCCTTTTCCCTTTCTCAGTCCGACATAGGAAAGAGATGCGACGGTCGATCTAGCTACGCCGATAATAGCAATGATGATGATGATGATGATGATGATGATGAACATGCGATATTGCTATGAAAATGCTGATGATAATGAGAGTAGACGGATAGATAAGAGCGATGATGATATTATATGATTAGTTTTATGTGGCAAAATAGCTCGCGCAGCTGGTCCAGATTTTGATCTATGAGGACCGCTTGGGGGGTATGTAGCGAAGAAAGCAAATATAGCAGACATATGATGCTTGAGCTCTGTTGAAAGGTATCGGTGGTCGCAGACGGGGTTTGTGGGCCCTGCGACGACGAAGTTGTTTGACCGGCAAACAGGCGAGCTGTGGGAACAGTGTAGGAAACGGAGTATTCCATTGGTGAAGCTGCGATCTAGAGAGGAACGGCGGATCCGGTAATGTACAAAAAGCGTGTCGAGTTGTCTTCGTCAAAATTGAGTAGCCTCTACTGGTACATCGATCCAGCGGCAAAAATGCTGGCTGCAGCTGATGCAGCCCATTCGTTCTCTTCGTAAGGCGGAGTAGGCCATCTTGGGTTGACCGCTTGCTTCGGCTGACTCTTGGCGACGGTGAGAGGTGAAATCGGTTCTGCCATGATATTGTGATCAAAAAGCATGCCGTTTCGTTTCGCTGATGGCGAAGGGGTGGGATAAGGATTAAGCGCTGGCGTGTTGCTGGTAGATGATCGCAATGGCTGTCGAAGGTTATGGTCTGTTTGGGAGTGTTTTTTCGGAGTTTCCTCTTCATTAGTCTTGGGTTTTCGGTCGATTGGTTTGACTGCAGTTTGAGCGCTGTCGAGTGCCTCGTGGAGTAGCTCGTCTTCCTCGTCGGGAGTGTCGTACATATGACTTGGATGTGTGGAGCGATGTAGCGCTATCCTTGTCCGGCTGGAGATGGGGCCTCCATTGGCTCCGGTGAGGCTCGACGAATCCAGGGAGGGAGAGCTTACGCTCTTCGACAGTGAAGGGTGACGGTCCAAAGGTCCATCAACATGGTGGAGACCTTGACATCGTTTGTGAGAGGAGGGAACTTCAGGCGACGGTGAAAGCGGCTCAGCACCAGAGCGAGCCATCTGCAAAGCCTTGTCCACGTCACTGAAGCTCTTCTTCATAACCGTATCCATGTTGGAATCGATGATCATCGAGTTACGGTTGCTATGCCACGGACTGCAGCCAGCGTTCGCTTCGATGTCGTCCACGGCAGGTGCCACAGCCGCCTGAGGCTTACCCGAGAACCTGCGAGCTCGCTTACGCAGGTGAGAAAAGAACCCCTCCTTCTGTTCACTGTTGGGCGACATAGGTCCCCGCTGCCCATTCAGGGCACGCTCAGCCTCCTGACGGTGATAGTCAGCGTATTGACTACCGTTCGACTGGACTGACAGCTGCCGGCCAATTTTCTTCGTGGCCTTTGTGTCTGTGGATGAGTCCACTTTCTTGCCCTGGCCGGTATGGTTGAGCGTCGAATTATTGTGGGCTTGCGCCGTCACTGTATCCGAGAACGGGGAAATAGGTCTGATCGAAGGCAGTATTGGCATTGGTGCAGCGTTGGTAGAACCGGTGCCGTTGGCCCAGGTAGCCCGTTTACTTGCAAATGGGCGATGCTTTATGATTGAGATTGGCTCTGGAGCGGCATTGGTAACAGATTGAGTATGAGCAGGCGAATTCAGCGGTGAAGGAATTTGCGTCGGGGCAAGTTGAGTTGGCACGGCAGGCGAAGAGTTGCGGATGATGGATTTTCGGAACCACGATGGTCTACTGGAGTAGGCTGGGTTATCACCAGAATCTTTCTGTGAATTGCTGTCGATGCTGGTGTGTTTCTTCGCGATGAGACGGGACGTTGACGACATCGGTCGCAGAGGATCAATCGCGTCGGCAAAATACTCATGCTTCAAAGCTTGAGCAGATGTTGGTCGGTTTCGAGGGTCCCACATCAGACACCAGGTGACGAAGTTGCTCAGGGCGATAGGCCATTGTGGTGGCCGGAGTATTGTTTCCATAGAGTGCGGAGCCATCTAGATACCATGAGTATCGTCATTGGCACAGGTCGGAGAAGAAGCTTACCTTGGGGAATGAAAACCCCAATTTTTGGGCCAGCCGAGTGCCATCTCTCCAGTCGCCACCACCGACACGGTTACCTGACTTGTCGTACCAATTGCCAGGTGATCCCATGATTTCGCAAACCCGCCACACTTGATCAACCTCATTTCCACCTGGGAACAACGGCTTCAGATTCGCAATCTCTACTGCCATTGCGCCTAGAGCCCACATATCGACGGGTGCCGAATACTCTCCAGCACGAAGTAGCACCTCTGGAGCACGATACCACCTCGTGGAAACATAGGTCGTGTATGGATGTTGGGAATGCGTCTCTCGGGCAAGGCCGAAATCTGCAATCTTGATCGTATACATTGGGGGTGTAGCAGGAGGTGTAAGTAGTGCAGAGTATCTCCGGTTCGTAGTGCTAGTGTCTAGCGACGCTGTAGTTGACACCAAAATGTTTTCAGGTTTGATATCGCGATGGAAGAAATGGTGGTTGTGGATATGGTCAAGACCTGCGAGAATCTGAAACAGAATACTCTTGACGTAGCTACCATCTAGGCATCTGTGATCTCGTGCTTTCATGAGTTGATACAGATTGCCATCCATATACTCCATGCAGATGTGTAGCTTCTTTGACAGTGGGTCGAGGAATATGTCGAGTGCCGGAACAAGGTGAGCATGAACGGGGAGCGAGCGGAGAAAGATGACCTCCCGCAGTTCCAGACATGGCGCGAGCGAGTCGAACGTCTTTTTCATGGTCTTGATGGCAACCTGATGGGGTAATGATTAGTCAGGACCTCGCTATGACACCTTTGCGACTTACCAAAGTGCCTCGCCGCGCAACATGGGCCCCTGCCGTTCGGACGCGGGCAAGAGCCACACTTCCAAAGCTGCCATCACCGATCTCCTTGATGATTTCGAATCTATCCTCCAGACATATCGCTGACATGGAAGACCCACGAGGAGGGTATTGGTGTTGAACGGCCATTGCAGCGACCGTACAAGCTCAGGGTGCTTTTGTGGACACCGAGATTCGCCTCTTGGTTACCGACTTTTTGATCTGTCCAAATCCAAGCTGACTGCCCATTCAAGTCCAACGTTCAGATAGCCTGTCCCTTTCCTTTGTCCAAGGTCAATGGTGAACAACGCTCGGCTCTTCTATGACCCAATACAACTGGACCAAGTGAGTCTCCCTGTGATACTGTAGATTCTGTCGCGTTGTTTCTATTTTGAGGCTCCTTGCAAGGGATTGGAATTGAGGGGTTGTGCCCGCGATTGAGGAATGTTGTTCCATATGATGTCTCTATTCCCCTGCCCCGCGTGTACTATGGCATATAAATCGCATGCGCAGAAAGGAACCGAAAAGGTAGATATCGATAGGCGGGCTGTTGGATAGTTAAGCGGCCTGTCAGCGGAGATGAGCCAGGGGGAGTGCCAGGGCACGAATGAACGAATAGGTCGTAGTCAACGAGCGAGAAGGAGAGAGCGGTGAGATGGCCGATAAAGAGAGTCAATGCGTGCTCTCCAGCGAGTGAGGGAGAAGGAGGTGAAGGAAGAAAGGGTGATGGAGTCAGAGAAGCTACTACTACTATTATTACTAACTAGAGCTAGCAGTACGCAGAAGGTAAGGTAAGGTGGTAAGGTAGAATATAGGGCGTGATGTGTGATGAGCAGTGAAAGTGAAACCCGGGGCTGTCTTCTAATTTGGTCCGAGGCCTACCAGGATTAGCACCTCAACCACTAACGTCTTCTAACTTTCCTTTAGCCTCCCTCGCCGATCTGACCCCCGCGAAAAAACAGCGCAGCACCGCAGGAAATCGAATGTGCTGATTCGACACTAATCATCCAAGCTGCCAATCTCTCCTAGGGGAATGCCCAATTGAGCCAGCAAGAGCAACGCCTTCCATCATGACATGGGGCCGGGCTGAGCTGGAAGAGGAATCGTTCCTCTTGCTGGCACTGCACCATCAAACTATCAACATTTCCTATGCTCGCCCAACCTCTCACCAACACCGCTTCCCGAAATACCCGTAATAATGGTTAATCCATAAGAACATAAAGATAGGGGGTCGATCTTCATCCTCCACAGGCACGTGTGACAACGCAGTAGGGTGGCACAGTTGACGCGACCGTATACCTCCATCGCGCATACCAGTCTACATACTCCGAAGTAGACTGATCACAGCAGATGCAGCGATTGACGCTTACTCTCGCCGTCGTTATATGTCAGACTGCATTCTGCACCAACGTTCGCAACTCCTTTCGTTCGGTCTTTCCCACAGCCGGCCCAAGGCTCGCATCAGAACTCGGGTCGTGCCGGCATTTGCCCTTGGTACGCCAAAATCAAGGAACTGTTCCTTGTTTCCTCGTAGCCTCTGACTTAAGCACTAGTAGATCCCTGCACAATGTTCTGTTCCTGACTACCTTATCCGATTGGGAGGATTGGGAGAAGGGTCGGATCCATTGCCCATTGGTCCATCATGGGCCATACACGAACGGCTCATTCGGGGACTGCGGGAACCCGCCAATCTGGAAACAAGGATGTTGGAGATCGTGATTCAGTGATTCCGTGATTCCATCTGCACTCTGCACTCACCCACCCTCCCACTCTCCCACCCTCCCACTCTCCCACTCTCCCACTCTTCACTCTCCACCCTAGGCTTGGCAAGCATTACTAGTACGGATGATCTTTTGAGCCACTGGCGCTAGTGACTCTTAGCTCCCAATCCCACGTGGTTTTGACATGTCTGGACGTCGCTGTTGTTTGCCTCAGTACCTTCATAGTAGTCAGTTCCTCGTACCTCAGCACCTCAGACATGTTATCGATCATTGGCCGTGCCGCCCGTCGTTGAGTCCCATCGGGTCCCATCAGGTTAGTCATGCTCACTACGCAGCGTGATGGCCAATGAAACGTCGGAGCCAACTGAGGCAGCTGTGCCTTTATGCATCTTCAGACCAATAATTCATGACCAAAGAGTCAGAGTGACTCGGCACGGAAGACAATGGTTGAAGACGTAATGTGATTGAAATACCATATTGACTAACGTCCCTGAATGTTCGCTTCCTCAAAAGCCAGGATCAATGACACAAACTGTGATGTCGTGAGGCATGGTATGATCGTCCTGAAGAGGTTGCTTCGATTTACAGAGATTACAAAGCCACCCTATCATGCCAAACATGTTCTATGCGATAGGCAAGCTGCCGAAAAATGTACCGAGGTCGCAGGCCGCAGGTTTGCTGCTGGAAAATGTCAAGGTAATGTACCGTACTTAAGATATCAGACATCTGGGGCCTGGAACAGCTCCCAATCGCCATGAGATTGTTGACAGGAAATATACTTGTCAACACAGATTGGACCCATTTGTCAACGGCCGTAATTCACGTTTCACGGTCTTTTAGACTGTAACGTTTTCCTCCTGGGTGTAAAGTGAAGTCTACGGTACTTGGTTCGCTACCTGACTTTTCTCCATTCACATTTCTTCAATCCTCAGATTACAATCGTCTTGCCAAAGTCAGCCTCCTTTTACTCCCTCGCTCCTTCTTCCAATCTCTCACCTCAACTGCGTCAACTCCAACCCTTTGATCAAGATAAGCCCAGACAACAATGCCTGATCGTCTGAAGAGCGTGTATGGGGGTGGTTGGAGCCCAGCCAAGAAGGCGATGCTTGACCGAGTTGTGATGCCAGAGAGGTATGTTCCACGATCGATCACTGTCTGTCCTCTGCTGATTCATACTGCCAAAGAACCCGATGCCAAAAGTGCGGTATTCTCAAGGCGACGGCCCCTCAGAATTTCTCGGAGAAGAAACTTCAGGAGCTTCGCTCTGCTATTGCTCACGGCCAAGCCGCCCGCAACCCCGCCGGCAAATGGATCGCCTGCCGCACTTGTGTTGGTGTTCAGGTTGCCGAATTGGAGTGCAGCCACTGTAACGAATGGAAAGGGTTGAAGGATTTCACAAAAGCTCAGCGTAGGAACCCCGATCGTGCTGTGAGTCAAATTCAAACCAGCCAAGCACGAATATGACAGCCACTGAGATTTCTTTCTAGCACTGCATTGAGTGTGTTGCCAACTATCTAGAAGAAGAACCCATCCATGGAAATGCCATAGAGCACTACGCAAATAAGGAAGAGAATCACGACAGTGACAGCGATGATGGTATCAGCAATGCTTATGAAGATGTGTGTAGATGTACTCAGACCCAAGGATGAAGGCAGCGCTGACAATTGTCCAGTCCCTGACCGAGTCTTCGGCAGGTGGTGCCCGTCTCTCCATTCACGACCACGAATCCCTTACTTCTCAGAGACTGGCAGAGCTTGACGATTCCCATGCCGGTCCCAGCAGTAGCCGGTCTGCGAGCCTCGCCGCGACAAGTGCATCCATCGCTGGCACCGTCCGCAATCTTAGCCACGCCTCTGCTGTTAGCATCGATAAGTGGCAGAAGATAGCCGGAAGGGGCGCTCTGGGCGCCGCTGCTGGCAATGCATTCGTTGGATACGATACACTTGGGCAGGCTCACTCACGAGTCCGCGCTCCATCTACCGCTGGTAGCGATGGCAGTGACCAGTCTACAGCAACCACGATTGCGGAAACCCACGAAGCTATGGTGAGTCCTGTACGGCTGTCTTCTCTTGCAAGCATGCTGATCCGAGATCGTAGCCAACAAACCGCTCCAATTTCGCCAAAATCAAGGGTACGAAAGGCAAGCCGGTTGCCTACAGACCCGAGAAGACAGCGAACCGTACTGTCACGCTGAACGATTATGATGAAGACGATGACGAGGTGGACGAGGGAGACGACTACTTTACGTATTGAAGTCCCTGCAAGTGAAGCCTACAACAAGAGCATGCGTTACGTTGATAGTCAAGCAGTCTTGCGCTTCAGCAGGTGATTGGTAGCTGGATGACTGTGACATCAAAAATGGCTTCTACTAGCTTGGGATACATACATTCGAAGCATCACAAGTGTTGTGAATAGAATATTCTAGCAGCTCATGATGAGACTACGCAAACTCTCCGACACCAACACCAGGGAGCTCTATGGTTCGTTGGGTTCAACTGTCGCCTTGAATGGTGCGTTGAAATTGAACGCTCCAAGAATGTCACTGCACCTACTCCATCCCCTTCGCGTGTAATTGTTCTCGAGGCTGTCGATGCCTGATGTTCGCCCAGGGCGCGCTTCATCCTTTTCATCGGATCCTGGATAAGGAGGTTTCACGTGGAGGGCAGCGACCTGAAACAAGGTTGGCGCAGCAATAGGGGCCTCGTAAGGGAAGAAACAGGTATCGAGAGGCACAGGCGCACAACTGTATTGCTTGAGACACAATCCTATCGTTTCCAATGACAAAGATCGTTGCACAAGTGTAGCACAATAGAAGCCGGCCACTGACTTGGCGTACTGGTCACCGAAACCTCGAGGCTTGGCCTATTCTAATACAGGTGCCCCTCATGGGTCGTGCATTATTGTCGTATGGCACCGCAAGAGAAGAACAACAGTTTTGATGTTGACGACAGCTTAGTTCCATTGGAGAGATCAGCTGGACAGGTTGCACTTCGATTGAGCCTTCGTCATCCTGCAGGGCTGGGCGAATCACCTTCCAAGGTTGCAACCTCCTCACCAAAACCGGGCGGTGCTCCTAGTTGGACTTGGGATTTTCGACCAAGGACCTTCCATGACCAATTCCACAAATGCTGTTTCACCCCGAATAGATCCCGCATCCCGCAAGTATCTATCATAGAATTAAGTTAGGTACCTAGCCTCCTAGGTATGCTAGTAGATAATACTCCGTAGCCTGGTTCGAACTACCCGTGCTACTCGTACATCATCGCCCTCAAGTACCGCACCGCGTCTACGTCAACGATCCTTCTCCTTCTGATTTGACCACCTACACCTCCTGCTACATACTACTGCGGGTCATTGGAAAGTATGCCATAGTACGCTCGAGATCATCCTCGTACCTTTACGCCTTCATAAGACTTGTATACGGATCGACTACGGTCGTGCAAGCCTTACGATGGCACAAGCAAACCACTACACAGACCCTGGCACTCAGCTTCCTGTCGATCACGACCTCTTCGATTCGCAAGGGCAACGATACCGAACGATGGCAGAACAGAAACGATATGCCCCTCCAAAAGTGGATGAGGCTGTCAATTCCGCCTTCGATCGAGCACAAACAGAGACTTCGAATTATGTCCCGCCAGAACTCATCGCTCAGATCACTCAGAATGTGATAAAGCAACTGCAGTCGAGCGGAATCGAAGGCTCAACGCCCATCCCTTCACAAAGCGGCTTCTCCCCACCACCAGCCGTGTATCAACCTGTCCCTCTATCACCATCTACCACATCAGGAACATCGCCCAACATTCCGAATCGGGTTTACACTCCACCCTCACCTCACAAACATCCAGACTACCCAATTCATACCTCACCTTCACAGTCTCAGTCTGGGTACCGAACAGATGCGCCCCAGAGCCCATGGGACCCGAAAGCATCACATTTCAGCCCACCCAGGAGATCTTCTTCACCCGAGAGTCCCACGAGCAAATCGACCGATAAGCCCTACACTCGCCCAAAGGGTCCGTCAAGGCTTTCAACGAGCAAGGAGGAGACGACTCTGGAGAGGATATGGGGCCAGCTTTTCGATGAAGATAGCCATCCTACAGCCAGACTGGGTCAATTCTTAAGAGGGCTTGCAATACACATTGTACGTCTTCGGTTCCGAGGAGATGGGGTAGTGAGCAGTCACTGACTTTCTTTCATAGATCGAGGATTATGAACCCAAGCATAGTATTGTGATCACGCCGAACAAGATGGTGAAATACTATGAGGACGTCAAGTTATCGCATGAACTATACCCATGGTCGAGTATGTTACTCAGCGTGCAAATTCATCACCACTTTGCTGACTCGAATTTGTAGCTGTGTTTGACGATGAACACTCCTCAATATCCCGGATGTACCGTGATCTCGAATGCCAACATCATCTCGTCCAGGAAAGACATGATCAAAGGCCAGACATTCCGGGTCTAACACCAGTCGGCTTCGAGAGATGGGTGACACTTTTCATCCAGGCACATCCTGATGAGGAATTCGAGAGACTGCAAAAGGCTGCTTTGGAAATGCCAATCAGCAACCCAGATGATAAGAAAGAGCGATTTCCCAAGGATATCTCTCGAAGATTGTTCCCAGGGCACGAAGATCGCAAGATTCGCACTCGCATAGAAGACTCCGTGTCCGAACACGCAGCTGTCAACCTCCCGCGCCGCTCGAGTCGAGAGGAGCCCCAACCTCAGGTTTACCGAGGTCCGTCACCTCACAAATCCACGGGTACAGAACCTCCCCCTCAGAAATCTGCAACCACCGAAGCCCCACCGCATAAGCCCAGTATGACCGAGCAGAGCTACATTCCCCAGAATCCCCGCGGAAGCGTGAGTTTCGAAATGCCCCCAAATCCAACACCTACTCCGCCATATGTTCCTTCAAATTTGGAACGCGAACGGAAACCCTACTCGAATATCCCTGCTGAATCAGCCATCGACGACACCAACCCCCCCATACCCCCCTCCTCAGCCCCCATCAGTATCGAACGGGAACGAAAGCCATACAGCGCTTTCCCAGGGGCTGGCAAACAGTACGAAGATGAGGCAAGAAGGATTCCCACCAAGCCCCGCTCGGAATCCATGGCCGCCCCAGCCCCTAAACCCAGCCGCTCAGATTCCACCGCCCGCGCTCGCCCTGTACCAATCGCCAACCCTCACCCGATCGAGACTCCCAAGCCGGAAATACATCACCACCGAGCGCCCTCCAACGCAGGGCACCGTCGCCGGAGTCCCTCCTTCAGTCGTGGCAATACCAGCGACTTCAGACGCATGGATAGCGAAAACAAAGGCTACCAACCCAACTCGTATCAGCCCCCTTCATCCTTCCCTGTCGGTGGTCCCCCGGTAGAGACTGTCTCCAACGAAGAAGACACGCGTCGGTACTTTGAAAAGAATGCTCGGGAAAGGGCCGAGCAAGCGAGAAGGCAGGCGGACGAGGACGCGAGAAATTATGGGGAGAGTCCACGGCGGTACAATCGCGCCGGTATGGACGACAGACCTCCACCCCGACGCGGCGATTACGGCAACGAGGAGGAATACTACCGCGCAAGCGGCCGAGGCGGTAACGGCTACGACCATGCCCAACAATACGGAGGGCCGATCTATCGATGAACCTGACGATCGTGCTAAATGATTATGTGACGGCCTGCAAGCGACATGAATTTCTTCGAATCCCGGCGCTGACTTTATCATAAATCCCCTTCACTTACCACCTAATCGACGACGGCAGGAAGCGGCATCCGCGGCATCCGCGGTCGGGCACTTTGGCCTGCTGGGTCGTCGGTTTGCCCATCATGCGAGAAGCTACATGTATTTTCTTATTCGATCGATTGATTCTATGATACCATGTTTCATTAGGGGGGTGCTTCGGAATGTCTTGTCGACGCAGGTAGTCAGGTCAGGTCAGATCATGCGGATGTTTGGATAGGACCTCTTAATACATCAGATATGCCTTGGACTTACCTGACCGTCGTGGTGACTACGTACGGATCGGAAGTCCCTTGTTGCCTGACTGTGGTGGAGAGTTGACCCGTAGTGTATTGGACGAGTTGGAGAGGCTCTGAAGCGTCATGGATCTTGCAGCTTTTGATTGTTCTATTGGTGGACCATCCTCGATCGTTACGAGTGCCAGACATGGTAGGACACAAGGGATTGCCAAATTATCTAGTTTGGGTGAGCATCAACAAACAATTAACTACGAGAAACCAAAACGCTATGCTCTAGGCCGATGCTTTGTGGTCATCCAGGTCATCCCGATACCCCCCAAAATCGTATCCATCTCCCCCATCTCCGACGCCCCCCAATGCCATGCTTCTTATGCCCAAACCTTCCCATATTACACATGCTACCGAACTATGCATATCGAACACTCGGCTGCTGATACCCATGATGCGGAGAATATCCTGCCCACTGCGGTGGCCCATATCCATCTGCTCCCCTCCCTCGTTGCTGAGCGCCAGTCATCCAGGGTTCCTGCGGCACGGGTCCTCCGGCCCATCCTCGCTGCATAGGCGGTGGCGGCACCGGCTGCGCGCGACGCGCACGGCGAGGTCGCCTGCAGCGTCGAACCAGGCAGCTCAGGATGGAAAGCAGGAGGAGACCGCCGATACCACAGCAGATGCCGATGACGAGGTTTCTGTTGTCGTGGATCCAGCTACCGATCTCTTTGGCTGTTGAAGAGCCCTTGCATTGCCCCTATGCAGCGTTAGTGGTGGGTTGAGGGGGAGCGTGGCGCAGGGTGAACTCACGTTTTGACACTTGCCGCCACCGCCGCAACCGGTGCCGTCAAGGAAGTTCTGCTGCATGCTGTAGCAGACGTTGGGGCCGAATTCCGGTGAGGCGCAAGACAAGGTGCAGTCCTGGCTGTTGCAAGCGTAGGTATCGTTCTTGGTCGTGTAAGAGCCCATCAGCGTCTTGCACTGTTGATTCCTCGACGTGCATTGCCCGCTTGCACACTGCAGGCCTTGAGAGCTGTTTCCGCAACTTCCACCATCAGGGGCGGAGACATCAGGCGGGCAGGCAGCAGTAGTACCAGAGCATGTCTCTTGAGGATCGCACGTGCCAGTGCTGGGCCTACATACTGTGCCGGAGCCGGAAAACTGGCATTTGCTGCAGCAGTCCTCGTTCGAGTCGTCACAAACGGCGTTATTCTTGAACTTGCACGTTGTTGCATCACAGCACGAGTTGTTGCCGCAATTCTCGATCCCGCCACAATCACATTGTTCGCCTGCTTCGACTATTCCGTTGCCGCATTGTTGGCCTGTAATAGTAGTAACGCCTTGATTATTGGACAGGCAGGTACTTTTGACACTGTTGCGACCAAGGGCGGAGCAGATATTACCGATCGTGCAGGCACTGAATGATGAGATGCCCTCGGCTGTCGAAGGGTTCATGATATACTTGGACGCAGCATCGCACGTATTAGCGCTTAGAGGGCAACACTGCTGAGAGTTGACGGTTTCGCTTGAAGCGCATGTCTGAGAATCGCAGTCATGGACAGCTCCGAAGGTATGACCAGTTTCGTGGGCAATCACCTGCCACTCGGTAGAAGTCTTCGCCACCACATTGGCTCCACTGACAACCTCGCCAGAGCTTTTTGTCACGTCGCCTACACAGAGCTGGCCGAGCCATGACAGTCCAACCTCTGCACCGGTTTGGCAAGTAGTCAGCAGGGTCCAGTAGGCATTGGTATCGTTTCTGTCGCCACGCCATTGGGAAAAAGTATTCAGTCGGTCTGTAATAGAACTGTTGCCCCCGCAACCAGTATTCCACGGGGTCGCAGTAGCTGCTATGGCAGGGCAGGATGCGTCACTTACGGTCAGATTTCGAAGGCCAAGGGATATGTTAAATGTCTTTTCATAGAGGTTGGAAGCTGAATTGATTTGTGTGATAACATTCGCATGGGCCGATTCGGAGGAGTTAAATGATGCGGTGTATGTACAATCGGTCGCAACGCCCATCAAGGCCACTTTTCGAGTCGTCGGACAGCCGGCCGTACTGCCAATGGAGCTTTTCAGATTGACACTTCCCGAGTTGCCTCCTGAGGGAATACCGTTGGTATCAATCTGCCTTTTCCCAAACAAAGAATTGATGGGAGCAGCACCCCAGAATCCCACGTCGCGTTTGAGCACTGTTTGTCTGGGATCGTTGGCCTTCAATTTGTGAGAAAGGCAGACATTCGTTGAGCCTTCTGATCGTCGTAATTCCCCATTGTTGGGTTGCTGTCTGAGCCCAATATCAGAATCCCTGAAGACCACCATATACTCATCGTCACTATCTTCCACTTCTGGATCCAATTCATGCTTTGTAGACATGTAGTGTGAACGTAGCTGGACGTGGTGATGGTCTTGCATGATGGTGAAGGCTCCCTCGAATAAGGGATTGACTCCATCCCTTCGAATGACAATGCGAGCCCAGCCAATGTTAGTCCATCGCTCGTCCCAGCCCAGGATCCACGCATCTCCCTTGTATACTTTGTGAGCTCGTCGATCTATGGTCTCTGTGCGGACGAGCTCGCCATCTGGACCAAGATACTGCACAGAGGCTCCTTCTGGGATGATATCGTGATTGGGTTCAAGAGTGAGTTTGACCTGCTCCTTTCCCTGATGCAATTCAAAGTATAGGCTAAAGTCTGAGGAGGAATGTACACGAGCCGAGGGTGTCTCGATCTTGGGGTTCTCGATTAGGGAGAGGTAGTTGAGCGGCTTCCGACTTAGGGAATGTCCTGATGCTAGTCAGTGCTATCCCCTGACTAGACTATCATGCCAAACGCCGAACATACCGTGCGCAAGTTTAGAGAGATGAGTCAAAACGTTAAGGATTGTCCATATTCGCCATGGCACTTTCATAGTTGTAGATCAGTTTAGGTGGGGAAGTGATGGTCCAAGCCGTTCTCGACAACGTAGAAAAGGAATCTCAGTCCGATCGATAGTTGGTCAACGACATAAAATCTTGTCTACTTCTTCAGGGAAGGGAACGAGAGTAGGTGCTGATAGAAGAAGGCTCATAAGATTCTAAGGCGAGGTTTGATAGGGATGTCAGCCCGGATTTTAGCCGATGTTGTTCCAGTCGCCAAGAGAGACTCGGATTTCTAACTGCGACAACGTTTCATGCACAAGATCCGATCAACAGCATGGGTAGAGTGGGAAATGGTACGATGACAGAATTGAAGTCTCAAAACGTGTGACGAAGAAGACGTTACGAGGTTGATGAAGTCGTTCTCGTTGATTGGGCGGTGGCTAAGCAGCCACTCTCGCCACCTGAATCCCAAGCGCTAAACGTCTTGGCACGATGACAAGACAGAGAGACACAGCACTTTGGAAGTGATCTCAGCCGCGCGTGCCTACAAGTGGCCTCCGCCGCGTGTCCCTTCATCATCTTTCACTCCTCAGAGCCTTCCACTAATTATGACATTGATACAACGTGTGGAAGCCTAGTTCAACCTTGATCCTTAGTAAACCTTTACTGGAGCTACGCGTACCTCTCGCCACCGGCTACTTTACCAACCGAAGCAACAAAGAAACACAAGCCTCCGCTGCTGCACTAGTCTTCTTGGCTTTGATTGAGATTCTCTGTGCTGCACACTCCATACGAATATAACGCCCAATATGTGAACCACAAGACAGCATCCAAGGCGGTCGATGCTATCACTAAGGGAATTGTGATGACCGTATCCATCAGCTCATTATTTTTTCCGAGATGCTTGGACAATTTCAATGATCTTGTCTACCACCCCAGGATCGGAAAGCTGCGCCTTAGATTAGTCTGATTTCCTCTCCGGTCTTCAGTCGCCCACTTACGGTAGAGGTGTCACCCAGTTGATCCTCTTCTCCTGCCAAGATCTTACGCAGGATTCGCCTCATGATCTTGCCAGACCGAGTCTTCGGAAGGTCATCAATGACGAATACTGCCTTTGGAGCTGCGAAGGGACCAATTGATTTCCTGACTTGGAGCACCAAGTCCTTCTTGATCTGGTCATTCATTTCGTTGCCCTCTTTCAAAGAAACGAATGCATTGACAGCTTGGCCAGAGAGCTCGTCGTTGATGCCCACCACCGCAGCTTCCGCAACTTGGTCTACGTATCGTCAGTAGAGCCTGTCCTGGTAGTAGCGTGATCACTTACGATGTTCAATCAGGGCTGCTTCAATCTCGGCTGTTGACAAGCGGTGGCCGGAAACGTTCACCACGTCGTCTACACGCCCACGTATCCAATAGTATCCTTCGTGGTCGCGGCCGGCTCCGTCTCCGGTGAACTGGTTTTGTCTGTCAGCACACTGACCACGTCATTCCTTTCAAGAGACTCACGTAATAGCCCTTGTACACATTGAGATAGGTATCCATGTAACGCTTGTGAGCTCCCCAGACCGTTCGAGCCATGCTAGGCCACGGCTTCTTAATAGCAAGGACGCCCTCCACGTCGTTACCATGAACTTCTTCCCCAGAGACTGGGTCAATGATCGCAGGCTCGATGCCAAAGAATGGTAGCGATGCGCTTCCCGGTTTAGTAGGGGTGACTCCGCCAAGCGGAGTAATCACGTGGGACCCAGTTTCGGTTTGCCAGTATGTCTGCAGGATGTCAGCTCATTCTAAATGTGGGTATCAGTGGTAAGCCTACATCGACTATGTGAGCTTCCTCCTTTCCAACAATTTCGAAGTACCACTTCCAGACCTCGGCCGCAATGGGCTCGCCCACAGATCCCAGAACTCTCAGATGCTTCATTGGACGGTCGGCATGTGAGTCGCCGGCACGCTTCAGCAGTCTCAGTGCTGTCGGAGCTACATAAAACTGTGTGACCTGGTGCTTGTCGATGACCTCCCAGTATCGGGAGAAGTTGGGATACGCAGGGGTGCCTTCAAAGACAACTGTTGCGATACCGAGCACAAGAGGTGCGTAGACGACGTACGTATGTCCGGTGATCCAACCAACATCACCTCCACAGAAAAATCTATCGCTGTCGTGAATGTCGAAGACATACTTCCCAGTCGCGGCTGCGCCTAAGAGGTAGCCGGCTGTAGTATGCATGACACCCTTCGGCTTGCCTGTTGAGCCCGAAGTATAGAGTAAGAAAAGGGGATCTTCCGAATTCATGGACTCAGGAGCTATGTAACTGGGGTATTTGTCACACTCCTCATGCCACCAGAGGTCCCGACCTTCAGTCCAATTCTTAGAAAGATCGGCGCCCGTGCGCTTGAAGACTAAGCAGTGAGTAACGTCGGGGCATTGCTTTAAGGCGTCATCGACAATTTTCTTGGTGCCAATCAATTTGCCGCCTCTCTTGCCCTCGTCACTGGTGATGACCACTTTCGAGTTGGCGTCTATAACGCGGTCCCGGAGAGAATCCGACGAAAACCCGGCGAAGACGACTGAGTGAACTGCGCCAATTCTGGAGCAAGCAAGGAAGGATATCACGGCTTCAGGAACCATGGGCAGATAAAGTGCCACAGTGTCTCCCTTCTTGACGCCCATTTGCTTCAGCACATAGGCGAGCTGTGATACCTTTCGGAGGAGCTCGCCGTAAGTGATGGTTCTTCCCTCACTAGGCTCATCGGCTTCATAGATGATGGCGGGCTTGTCGGGATTCCTGAATGCATGACGATCTACGCAATTGTAGGAAGCATTCAGTCTTCCTTCCAAGAACCAAGCGTTGTCGCCATTGGTAAATGAACCAGAATGGACGGTCTGAAAGTTTTTATCCCACGTAAGGAGCTTTCGCGCCATGTCGCCCCAGAACTTATCGGGTTCGTCAATTGACTCCTTGTACATTTTCTCGTATTCGTCCATGCCGCTCAGATGAGGCTTTGCGGGGTGCTTTCTAGGAAGGGTCAGTCATAATCAGGGCAACATCAGGTCGGCGTGAAAACTCACTCGAACAACTGATTCGGGACATGGTAGGTATCTGAGCTCTTGGGTTAGGAACCACAGTCCTACGCATGCAGCCGAACTCACCGATGTTGTGGGCCTCTGCCACCACCATCTTGGGTGGCCCCACGTCGCCCTCACTCATGACTGTCGGCAAATTGGACGTGCAGTAATGTATTTGCGTTCAAGTTGGGTGTATATGCGGAATTGAGGAGACTGTCGCTTGCGATGGGAAAGTACTCCTGTAATTCACAAGTACAAGAGCAGTTCGATCAAGAGGTACGAGATGAAAGAGAGGCATAACGAGTTGTGGAATCTCGACCAATAAGATAGAGCCCATTTCCCCATGAGAGGCTTCCCGGTGCTACGGGTAAGGTACGCACGAGACCGAACTATGCGGGGTTCTGACGCGTGGCGGGGTTCCTTCTGGCCGGTCATTCGTACTATAAATGTCCCCATGGGTACCGAAAGGCTATGCCCATTGGCGTGGGATTCTCCTCGCTAAAGCACCTTAGGAATCCAACTTGGATGCGGACATTCCCTTTCCCACAATCCCTAGTATAGAATAGCCACATTGCGGGCTGGCAATCTCACTTCTATCGCGAGGTCGTCTACCTTATGTGCACCTTACCTACAACGCTTACTACATACTACTCCAAATGCTCTGCTGCGCGCACAATATGTAAGACGCTCACGCTCAACTCAAGCCTTACTGGTCAGGTCTCATGATGAGTAGGAGGTAATGGATCCTCAAGTGAAGCAGTGTGGCTTAAGCCACATTTAGGTGGCGTGGGCCTGTGAGGCACTGTCCGTATTCTGTTCAAATTGAAGATCGATTCTATCGACCCCCTTCCAGGTCTCTGACCAAGTTTACCAAGAGGTTCTCCTACCCGTTCCATACGCTTATAAGGTACAGCATAGTATTTCTGCCGAGATCCAGCCTTGATCCTATTCTGATATCTTTCCTCATCATTGACATCATGCTTGCATCGAGCAATCCGGTCTCTCGCGAGCGCTGCTCCTTATGGTTATGCCTATGACGACCAAAGTCATCATCTATTCCCAGCGCTGCAATCCTTTTCTACCAGGATCAGCTCCAACCTCCAAAGTACAAATAATCAACAGAGCATATCGACCTGTTGAGGTTGTGGTGCTTTCCTTAATTCTTTGAGAAATACTGGCAGGAGGTTGGCTACATCGGAGGCGGATAGAACATGTGTCAGGAAGAAGTTCCCCAATCGCTGTTCGCGAAGTGTGCAGTGCATGTAATGGATTTGGAGAGGAAGAGGCGCATGCGAAGGTTATGGGTAGCATAGAACTCCAAAATCATTTGAACTGCTTCCTGCAATGGCAATCGTGCAGGAGATATGGAATCGTGGTGAATTGATCAAAGGCGTAAATCTTATATGGCAATTTGCATGTATGCCTCACTAGCGTCACACGCACACATCATATACTCAAAGACTTGTAGAAAGAAGTTAAGTTGATTGATCTAGGATGCGCTGCTAACGGTCGCCCCTGGCCGCGTACTCATGGCTCCCAGTAGCTGACACAGATGTAGCCGATAGGGTCAGGACGATGCAATGCCAAGGTATTAAGGATCTGATAAGATGCGTAATCACGTGATCCTTTATGCTCGGCTTACCTTCTTCGTTAGCCTGATGCCCATTCGTCCTGTGTCCTTCGTCCATGAAGGAGTACTTGAGGAATGGCTTCTGTTAGATAGAATATGATATCTACCCAACCATCTGAATACGTACATGCAGCGTTAATCCTGTGCAGAACTCTTGGGTGTTTATGTTCGTGCGTGTGATAGAATACGATGTCGAAAACCGGTATCTAATTAGGGGTATTCTAGCGGCCGCAACTCGATCGATAACGCGTTCTTCCATCATGTTCCTAGCAAATAGGATGTCATTTCGACATCCGACCAGACGCTCCTTTCTCCACATCTTGCGCTGCTGTGGCACCTTCCCCAATCGTCCGAACATTCTCCTGAAGTTCTTGGATGGTAATCTTTGACCGGATTGAACCCCGTCATGGCTCAACAACAGCAGGTGAGAATGTTTTACACTGCATCAAGAACGTAATCCTGACTGGGTATTCCCTTAGCAACACGCGCCCGGAGGTCATTACAGTGGGCGAAACAAGATTCCTGACATCAAAACCTTCGTCGCCAACCTTGACAGGGACAAGAAGGATCGAGATGCAAAGCTTGCGGAGCTCAATAAGTTAGACCAAAAGCAAGGGTATGGGGCCAGTGAAATAAAGCCACACACAGACACCAAAGCCGGAAAAGAGGGAACTCTCAAGACGGTGCACGATCCTACAACTGGACATGAAGTTCAAATTGAGGATGTCAACAAGGATTTCATGAAAGCTGTTGAGAATCCGCAACTATCAGTACCGAACGCAAACCTCGGCAAAGACACCCCCGTAAAGACCGATGCGTCACAGACGAATCCCGAGTACAAGCACAATCAAGATGTTACTGCCCCCCCTGATCCCGTCGCCGAAGGATCTACCTCCGACGTCCCCATTCACGGAGAGAAAACCAATATTCTATTCCACCCAACGCCTTCAGTCAGCTATGAGCCGATGTTCGCATCTCTTGAAAACAGGGCTTCGGGTTTGTGCATTGGTGTCTTCATTGCCATCGTTCTTCTTGGCAAGGTTTTCGGGGCCTCCCTGAAAGGCTTGTTCCCTACAGCTATGTGCATTGTTTCTGGGATATGGCTATGGATGAAGGAGGTCATTCGTAGTGGCCGAGAGGTGGAATGGTCAAGTGAGCAGACGAGAGGAGAGACGGTGAGTTTTAGGGCATATACTTGACCATTTTATACGTAGGTCTGATCCATGTAGGCAACCGCAAATCTCCTTCCCGAATCTGTGGAGTGGATGAACACACTACTGGGCATCGTCTGGGGCCTCATCAACCCAGACATGTTTGCGAGTGTAGCCGACACTCTCGAAGATGTGATGAGTGCATCGGTTCCTGGCGTAATAGAGAATGTACGGGTCGCAGAGATCAACCAGGGCAACAACCCGATTCGAATCCTTAGTCTTCGTTCTCTACCAGATACGCACGTCAAGGCGTTGAAGGAAAGCATACATGCGGAGAACAAGAAGACAAAGGACCCACAGGAGGCTGCCGCCGATGAAGAAGGGGGCGATTATTACAATCTCGAGGCATCGTTTGCCTACCACGCCAAGCCTAGCGATGCCAAGGATACGTCGTCAAAAGCACGGAATATGCACATGCAGCTAGTCTTTTACTTGGGGATTAAGGGACTATTCGGGGTTCCCCTACCCATATTTGTGGAGTTGCAGGGTCTGGTAGGTACCGTAAGACTACGACTTCAAATGACACCTGACCCTCCATTCTTGAAGAACCTTACATTTACCTTGATGGGTTTGCCACAAGTCCAGGCTGGATGTATACCAATGGTTTCCAAGGGTGTCAATATCCTGAACCTACCATTGATCTCCAATTTCGTCAACTACGCTATTGGAGCTGCTGCGAGCATGTATGTTGCACCAAAATCCATGTCCATTGATATGCGAGCCATCCTGCAGGGTGATGAGATCGCGAAGGATACTACGGCTTTAGGTGTGATGTGGATACGGATACACCGAGCTGTAGGCCTCAGCAAACAAGACCGGCGTGGAAGTAAAGGTGGAGGCTCGGATCCATATATTACCCTCAGTTTCTCGAAGTACGGCAAGCCGATGTACTGCACTCGTGTCATCACTGATGACTTGAATCCGATTTGGGAAGAGACCGCAGCGTGAGTCTCTACGAATCATGAGCACTCCTACGCTAATCGAGAATAGATTGCTGGTCGACCCTGAATACATCAAAGCTGACGAACAGCTCAGTGTAGAGTTGTGGGATTCTGATCGCTCCAGCGCCGATGATATCGTCGGTAAAGTTGAGTTGTCAATGCAGAAGATGATACAGCATCCTGGTAAGATGTACCCGCAGGTCTCAAAGCTGTCGGGTCTGGAAGCCGACAGTGAAATGCCGGGAGAGTTACATTGGGAGGTCGGCTACTTCACGAAGCCAAAGTTCCGACCAGCTCTGAGGACTGACGGTAAGAATCTGGATCTTCCAGATTCCCTCAAAGACAACCCAGAGCTACAAGACGACAAAGGCACTTTGAACAACGAAGATCAGGACGCTGTAGCGCATACACCCCCTGACCCGTTGTGGCCCAGCGGTATCTGCCTTGTCGTTATTCATCAGATTGTCAACTTGGAGCTTGAGAATGTCCAAGGAAGTGAGGGTAATAGGAAAGGTAGAGAGTATGAACCGGCAAAGGATGCTGGGGAAAACATCGAGGAAGTCAGCAAGAACCTTCCAAGCAGCTATTGCACAGTGTTATACAACGACGAATTGGTATACCGCACTCGGGCCAAGGTCGTCAGCAGTAAGCCGATCTTCAACGCCGGCACTGAGCGATTCGTCAGGGATTGGAGGTCCGCAATCGTCACAGTCACTGTGCGCGATCAGCGCCATAGGCAGCACGACCCCATCCTAGGGGTTGTACCACTCAAGCTCTCCGAAATCCTACAAACATGTTCCCAAGTCACTAGATGGTACCCTCTCGATGGTGGCATCGGGTTCGGTCGAGTAAGGATCTCCCTGTTATTTAGAGCCATCGAGACTCGTCTACCTCCGAACATGCTTGGTTGGGACGTCGGGACCTTCGAATTTACTTCGGATCGAATTCTGGCACTTAATTACCATAGCAATACAAAGCTCAAGATGAGGACCGGCGGAAGCGTCGGTCAAATCTCAAGGACTCAATGTCGAAAGCTTTCAGAAGGCGATGGCGTGTACTGGGACATTGCTAAGAAAGATGGCAAGAACAACGTACGCCTGCCCGTAAAATTTCGGTATCGATCCCCGGTAGTCTTCGAATTTCACGTCACGGGCAAGCGGGGAGCTACTGCGTACGCTATGATATGGCTGCATGAGCTGGTGGACAATACTCCTGTCGGCATCAACATTCCTATCTGGACAACGAAGAATGGCGCTCGTCTGACCCAGAACTACATCACAGAGGAAAATATAAAGGCCAAAGAAGTCCCCGGGTTAGAAGATCTGCAAGAAATAGGACGTCTACAATTCCGTTGCCAATTCAAGGCTGGTACTGACGATGACCATGAGCGCTTCGTGGTGGACAACAATACCCGCGAGACATTCGAGACATGGGAAGCGTGTCTTGCGGAAGGTGTCCGCGAGAAGCGTGTTACGAAGGAAATGCCAGAGAAGGTGCAAGAGCTGCACGATAAGTCGTTGACGGAAGGTCGCGACGTGCTCAAGGAGGCTACTCCTGAAGAACGGCAGAAATGGCTTACGAAAGACGGGCAGGATTGGAGTGGCGCCTTCACTCACGACCCGAAAGCCTACATGGATTCCCAAGGCCGTAAGAGAGCAGAGCCTGGCGTCGACAAGCCAGTCCATGATCCCCACAATCCAAGCGACGACGATGACAATATAGATGACGAGGCAGATGACAGTGACTCGGATTCTGACCTGGGCGTGCACGAGGGCGAGCATGCAGGGGCTGGAAGAGCAATGAACGGCAGGGCAGAGGGAACTACCATCAAGGAAGACGAGAAGAAGAGAGAGGTAGCAAACAAGAGGACGGAGAAGAGGCATAATAGGGGTCTGTTGCAGTGGAAACCTGTCAGAGTAAGTCAAGATAGTTGTCGAGTTGACTATGGGGATTCTACTGATCGGTGCCTTCCAGAATCTTGCGTTTGCGAAAGACGAGGCTAAATTCACCATGAAGAAGATGCAACACAAGCTCACTGGAGGCTTGGGAGGAAGAGAGCCTGATGTGGAGACTGAAGCTTGAGTCTTTGACGTTTGCTTGCTTGCGTTTTGGCGAATAGCATGTCACAAATGACCATTTTGGTAGCTGGCAACGGGACGCGTGTAAATACATACAATCCTATGCACGACCGGCCTGCAGGCTTGCTCAAATTGACCCGACCATTACCATATTCATTACTGTTCACGTTAAAAGTTGACTTGCTAGTGGTATGGGCATCCCCTAGTCAGCCCTATCAATTCCGCTTGTGGCCATATCGGACCACACTCCCGTACCATCAACTTTCCCTTGACTTGCCAAATCCAAGATTGAAGGGCACTATCATGGAGAGCCCAGAACCGCAACGGCAAGGCGGCGATGCAGAAACCCCAAACCAGAAGCAAGCACGCCTCCGCCGCGAACGCCGTGAAGCCAAGATCAGAGAAGGCGGAACATCAAGACTTGAAAAGATCACGAATGTCTCCGGCCGCCAGAATCTCCCTGGTACGCTACGTCTACCTCGTCCTGCATCCCGCTCATCTCCAGCTCCTGCCATGAAGCTCGCGTTGATCCTCTCCAGAACCAAGCCATGTACCTACGACGTCCTCCCACGCCGACCCCGACGAAGTCGACCTCTCCACACATCCCTCCGCTACCCGCACCCCAAACACCTACAGCAACGATGGACAGCCTAGCGAAGCGGACATCCGTAACCTCCTGCGCGGCAGTGGGCCTCAGCCCGGTACCAACGACTTCCAGCAACAGCAGCAACAGGGCGATGAAGATCCCATGATGAAGATGCTGCAGCAGATGATGGGCGGTATGTCCGGGGCCGAGGGCCAGGGCGGCACGGGCGAAGGTGGGTTGCCGCCCGGACTGGCGGCCATGTTGGGCGCTGGAGGAGGCATGGCGGGCATGGGGGGACCCCCAGCGACGACGCAGGACAGATACGGGTACTTGTGGAAGATTGTGCATGCGATCTTCGCGCTCCTTCTCGGCATCTACGTCACGACTACATCGCATGCATTCACTGGCGACATCTCGCGGGGTGGCATTTCAGGAGCCGGGCACGAAGGGGGACGGAATGTGTTCTGGGCATTCGCGACCGCGGAGTTGGTATTGCAGAGCTCGAGGTTCTTTCTGGAGAAGGGAGGGGGTGCTCAGTTTGGAGGGTGGACGGGGATCGTGATGAATATGCTGCCGGAGCCGTATAAGGGTTGGCTGATGCTGGCGGCTCGATATAGCGGGATTTGGAGTACGATTGTCGAGGACGGTATGGTTGTTATTTTTGTGGTTGGCGTTGTGGCTTGGTGGAAGGGTGCTGTGGGATGAGTACCTCTATGACAAAACACAAGATCAACCCGTGAATTCGTATTATTCATCACCATCGGTGCTATCATGACAACTTATAGAACAGAAGACGGATAAAGTACAATGCAAATGGGATGAGTATAATGTTTGGATACCAGTCGTTTTGATCGGCAGCTCTGGGTAGGTATGAAAAGTCATGCACTGACGACCACTTGGGACGCCATGATGTCCCAGCCCGCAGAATCTCTGCGATCATTTAAAGTTCTAGCTACCTTGTCCTCGTCTAACATCCTTCCAGATGAAGCCGCTTCATTTCATCCATTATCCTCAAACATCGAATTGACGGCCACTCCACGCTCAAACCGGTCTATGCTCTACTTCTTCACCCTGACCGCCAGAGGTGTCTTTGGAGAACTTTGCATCCGAGTGTGTGTCAGATATAGGGACGACCTCGAGAGCAGTATCAAAAATCGTGGCTGGCCGAGTATCTGCCATCGATGAAAGAGCTTAGTATAGTGCATTGTAATTTTGCCGCAAGCAACCCAATGGCCCAGCTATGCAGAGCACTAGAGCCACTAAGCAAGCAAGAGTCTCCGTCAAATCACCGTGGCCGCGGTCAAGTGCCTTCGGCCGGGTTTCCGTCAGTCTTTCCAGCCTCAGGCGTCTCAGTCAATCTGGGATGTCGTGAAAGCGCTCATGTGCAGTCATTGCGAACGAGGGCATTAGAGCGCTGCACACCTTACATGATACCCCTAAATCTCGCATACTGTCTTCGCTATCCCACGCATCATCGTCGCCGCTACTTTCATGGCTCGGGGGTCCTATGGCTTCGGATCCGATAGGCCTGTGTTCCCTGGTTTCATTGCCGGAACTCTGGGGCTCTCTACGATTTAGTTTGTCTTCCATCACCGGGAGCTCCTCAGCCTCTCCGTCGGATGGGGCGACATCCAAATCATCAATTTTCCAATCTTTAAGCACACCCTCTTGTCTCTTGAACATCGTTCCGATATCCCGGCCTGCTCCATCTTTACCATCGCCCGCGATTAGTGACATATTCGTCGCACAAACATTGACTAAGCTGAGATTCCATCCTGATTGCTCAGGATGAAGCTTCTTAAACAAGGGCAACAGTGACTCCTCTAACAGCTTCTCAACTAGTACCTCGACGCTTAGGGTGAGACTGAAAACCCAAGACGGCATGTTGCCGGACTTCGAGATCCGTGTGAATGTCCTAGAGCGCGAGCCGTCGGGGTTGAGCGGCGGCCGAGGACGAGTGGACAGCCTTATCGTTCGTGGGACGGCTATCCACCTTCGAGTGGGGAGGGTAAAAGCTTCCTTCGGCACCATGCCCGTGTCATCGTCGCTGAGCGGAACAGTCAGGTCTAATCGCATTCTTCGGATGAGACTCCCAGCCAAGATTCTCAACTCCTTCCGGACTTCTGCAAGCTCATCAAGTCTAATATAACTATCTTCCTATTTCTGGTCAGTATCGGACCCTGTCCCAAATAGGTGTGGAACTGACCATGCTGATTTGTTGGGGAACTTCTCTACCTTTCGCAACCTCAACATCATCCACACCATTCAATAAGCCCCACGCCTTCTCCCCCAGATCTCGAGGGGCACCTCGGCCGCCAAGCAAACGGCCAAGCAATTCCGGTCCCATATCTGCAAGCATTCGCACGTCTCTCACTTTCACGTTTTCCCTCGTAGGACCATAAACCAGTCCAGCGCTAAAATCGGCTGGTCGCTGAAGTACCTGATTTCGCAATTTCTGAGCAATCTTGAAGCCAATCCCGGGAATCTTACCAATGTCATGGTCATCGATGAACCGAACAACATTGCTTATGCCCCCAACATCGCTACGATTATATGGAGGAACAAGGGTAGTCTGGCCCTTCGGTTTGTTGACATTGCCTACCAATTTCGATATCAGCTTGTTGGTACTAATGCCAACAGTTGAAGTGTACCCTTTCCGCTCTTCCAACTGGTGTCTCACATGCTGAGCGAGATGGGAGCCAAGACGCAGACGAAGCAGGAGATCGCAATCATCACCTGATGAGTGACGTTCATCTGCGGAAACCGGAGAAGTCGCAGGGTAAGTATTACCACTCACTCTTGAAGCGTCGAAAGAAAAGCCAAGGGTTGGGTCATTTCGATCTAAATGGAAATAGGAGGCTGCCAGATTGTGATGATTGAGTAGCTCAATATTGTATTCGACCATGTCTGTCACATCCATGTAAACCTGCTCTGACTCAGCATCAACATTTACCACACCTGCCTGGACCTATATCAACGGGCTTACTTCGTCAAAGCCCAGCCTCTCGACTTTGTCACTCCATGTGTAGCTCCTCAGAAGTTGGTAATTGTCCTTGGACCTGACGCTCGTTCCCACGGTCAGTAGACGCCTCTTCCTCGGAAATATATGACTTTTCCAAGGTGATCGAGGGAGGGCAAAATTTGACACCCGATCTGTGGGTCGGGAAAGTAGATCGCCCTTGAAGGAAGACCTACGCGTTCCGAAAGCGTGTCAAATCTTCTCCAAGCACGATAAGCACGTCGGGGCATGCCCTCTTGGCGTCTTTCACCAGCTGAAGTTTGTAGAGGCCCCTGCGACGAGCTTCATAATTGCAAGTGACTATGATTTGCTTCTGCTGAACCGCCAGCGGTAAAAACTTCAACTTGGGGTCTTCGCGTTCGAAAACAGCTGCATAGAAGCAGTCTATTGGTAAGATGAATGAGTCACCAATATCCCAGGGGTCGATCGGCCGGCCAAATAGCTCAGAGTACTAACCATAGTCCTTTTCGACGGTCAGGTACGGCCAGAGAAGATGAATGCGATGATTCGAGGTTCTCTTACGAAATGAATGATTATCCTCTTATCGTTCCTCTGAGGGCCCACCTGCTCCATGGTGTCCTGATTACGTTCATGACCAGACCGAATGGTGTGTGGAAATGTGATCGAAGGCCCAAGATGAGACTTCGCTAATATCTAATGCTAGGAACCTCGGAAGCAGCGTGTCAGCTTACTGGGACTCCGCTGAGAGTAAGCGAAAGTGTTCAATGTCCTTGTAAGCCAATCCGATCAGCGTATAGAACACCAACAATAGCCCCCGGTCTTCCGAGGCAAGCCATACCTTACTGCATAGCGGAGGCAAATAGAAGGATTGAAACTATACATAGTATATGGGATGGGTGAACGGGTTGCATCCTTTACATGTGATTGGAGAATGGAGGATCTGCTCCCGAGCGTCGATGGAAAGCCAATGAAACCGATAACGCCACCTTTCCTTATCATATCACACAGAACACTTGCATCCGGACCTCGGGAGTAACAATCTGGTGAATACCATGTACTAGGTAAGCACACGCTATCGGTCCACCGTATGAAGGTAAAGTACCTTAGCCTTAGGATCAAGCGTCCAGCCCTCCCTTCCTTCCGAGAACAGAATTATCATATTCTATAGCCGCACCCTGTCCCGATGCTTTCGCTTAGACCTCCTTCTACTCGCTCACTGCCTCATCAACGGCCTTCTTACAACGACAGCACATCCAATCTTCCCTTGATATATCTCTACCTCGCCTCATGACATTAGCAATCCCCTGACCCAGTTTCTCAACGCAACAGCCGTCATGATTGTCTTACCTATGCGTTCACAAGATTCTAGCCCGAACCGTCAAGATCAAGACCTCTACACTACTTCCATTCCTGCCCTACATCGAGCACCCTCACCACACATATCCGAATTTCGAAAACAAGTAGCAGGCGCCATGTTGTCCGTGATACCATCAACGAGACCTCCGCCTCCCAAAAGACCAAAGCTTTCCTTACAGACTGCCATACCACTATCGCCACCAACAAAAAGGCTGGGCTCATCTCTCGATATCTCAACAGACTCGCCCACGGCCTGGAACACGCACGTGAACACTTTTGAGGCTCCTCCACCGGTAACATTTTCCGCCGAACAAGCGCCTCTGATATCCCCGTCATCGTCCATAAACTCGCTCTCAACCAGCCTATCCTCCACAGCTTCGGGAAACTCGCCATTCTCGCGCACCGCCCCCTATGTCCTACCCATCGGGGCACAAAGCATTCTTCGCAACAGTCTATTGCCACGCCGGCATTTGTCAGCTACATCAGCTCGGGCACCAAGGCGCATGTTCCCGCCCGTGAAGCGGGTGACGTTTCAGGAAAAGCTTGTGGAGGTCGTACCAACTCCCAGTATTGAGGACTCATCCGACCTAGAACCCGACATAGAGCCTACCGAAGACGAACATCAAAGGAGGATGGAAGAGATTCAGGCGGAAGATGGGCACGCAATACCCATTCATGGTAGAAGGAAGCGTAGAAGAGAATGGGTGTGGCGGCCACTGAGTGATGATATATTGATCCAAAATCATGCATACGGAACGCGGGGTGAAATGGAGATCCCGACAAGAATACCCTTGCCAGACTCGGCCATCGAGGACGCTGATGATACTTCGATGAGGACGCATTCTTTACAAGAGGATGCACGCAACCGGGTGTTCCGAATCCCAGATACATGATTTCATGATCAATGACGCCTCTGGAGCATCGCCATCTCAATGCACATGTATAAAAAAACATGCAAACAGGTAGAGCAGTGATTTGTCCCCCATTCGAGCGATATGAGTAATCACATAGCTGAATCTAGAGGTGTGATCAGTTCTCTTATCACTGATGATTGGCACTGTGACCTGATACGTGTCTGTGAATGCTGCTACCCATAGTCTAGCCTGTACTGTCAGAAATCGCTAAATACTTCCGCCAGCATTTCTCCGGCAGTGATAATCAACCCACCCTGAGTCGAATCGAAGTTTATAGCTAACCGCCTACGCTCAAGGGGTCGCCTTACTCATAGCGATGAGGCGCTTTACCCCAACCTATCGCAGACTTAGCAAATGGGCACATGGTACACGAAGAGCACTTTACCATCCAATTCCCGCATTCATCAGTCTTATTCGTCATTATTTCTACGTGTATGGCCTGTGCTTGCTCGAAGTCTTTCGCCTGTATGGCCTGTGCAAGCTCCACCATACTCTGAACTGTGTCCGGTTTGAGCAGGTCCTCATTATTGAGATGGTCGAAAAGAACGTTGAGCCGTTTCTCAGTGTCGATCACATGGGCCTTGAAATTGGATGGCGCCTTGGACTTTACGCGTTGCATATCAGAGCTGAGAAGCTCAAAAATTGGTCGGGCCTTGGTTGATATGTGGTTTCGGTCTCCAGGCGCTAGCTACCTGTCAGTGACATATCCACCCTACGATCCTTGCTACTTGGACTTACGGTATTTGGACGTTGGAGGAGCCGACTGCCGTTGAGGTTGACTTGTCCCAGGTCGTGATCCCTGTTGCTGAGCTTGACCAGATGGGGGGCCACTGGATCTTGGAGGTGGACCCGCAGATGGTGGTGGCTGCTGAGGGGGTGCTTGTTGTACTGCATTATAATTCTGCTGCGGAGCGTATGGGTTGGATGCTGGGGGCGCCCTTGAATTGGCGGTGGCGGGCGTCATGGGGGGTTGCTGCTCAGTAGACGACGGATTCGGGTGGGAAGGATGTGCTGGAGCATAACGATTACTCGGTGGTGCGGCAGACGGTGGGGAATTGTATGGGGACGGGCCTCGGAGAATGGGTGGCTGTTGCTGCACAGGCAAGCTGGCGGCAGATTGTGCAGGTGTGTATGCATTGGCGATAGATGTTGGTCTCTCGGGTTGCTGGTACGATTGCGGAGGCTTTTTCGATAAATATGACATCCCGGACGTCGGAGCTGCAGAGCCTTTGGGTGGAGGGCCGAGCGGTGGGGTGGATTTTGGTAGTGGTCCAAACGAGGAGCCCATGTTTTCCTGCTGTAGCGGCTGGTATATTGAAGGTGGACTGGTACCCACACCAGGAGTTCCTCGTCTGGAAGTGGGTGACTTGAAGAAGTCTTCCGGAGTGTCATTCCAAGTACTCATATTCGTGGATTTTGAGGGTGGTGGGATGGAGGGAGAAGCATTGATGGTTCTCGGAGGAGGCGCCAGTGGTTGATTCTTATGACCGGTTCCAAGACTGGGCTGAGGTACCATTCCCGTATGTTGTCGCGGCTGTTGCTGGTACGAGTTTCGCTGATGTGGACCCAAATTATTTGAACCCGAACCATCGTACAACCCATTCGAGGGAGCATAAGGGTTCTGGAATTGGGTCGCTGATGCTCGTGTATAAGGATTCAATGGGTCACCTGCGGGCATTCGTTGCGCGGGTGTCTGCTCCTGCTGCTGATAACCTGGTTGTGGCAACCGTTGCGAATTCCCTTTGACGGCTGTGGGGTGCCTAGCTCCTGATTGCGATGCGGCGATTCGTGTGGCTTGCTGCACCCTACTTTTTGCGACTTCTGCTGCTGGGTAGTTGTTGGGTAGTAAATCGAGATACCGCCTGGAAATCTCGAGCTGGCCAAGTGCGGAAACAATGTCGGCGTACTCCGTGTATTTATCATACAAAGGCGCCAACTTCCAATCCGAGCTGGCACTTCGATCACTGTCCTGATACTGGATAACTTCGCGAAAGACAGTGACCTTTTCAATGAAGCTTTGCAGTGACCGGGCATGAACGGAGAAGGAAGAATCGTTCTTATCATCTTGCTGCCCAACGCCCTCGTTCTCTTCTAATTCCGAGATCCAGATGGTAACGACTTTTTCCAATTTAGAGCCTGCAAGATAGCAGAACGACGCATTTTTCTTAGCGTCTTCAGTACCTCCTTCATCATTGATCTGCTCTTCCAGTCGATCCCCCAAGGCTTCGCAGAGATCCGGGAACTCTGCGGCATCAGCGTAGGTGCAAAGCGTAGTCATAATCTCCATCCAGTTCTCCAGGTTGGCATTGTGCACAAGATCCCAAAGGTTCTTACCAACCACGGACGCCAACAGACGTAGGTAGTCAGGTCCCCCTGATTTTCGACTGAAGTAGGCTTTTTGCGCCGTTTCGATACAATCTTGACCTCCACAGATGGCGATCATGAACGCATCCGACATTCGATCTTCCTGCAGACATATGTTTAGCGCTATGTCAAAGTCACCGCGCAAGAGCGCACGCGTAATCTTTCTATCTGATTCGGATCCTTTGCCGGAATACAATCGGAACGGATCGTTGGTCTTGGTGCCTTTAGTAGCTGCGAGATCCAGTAGGAAGGTGTCTCCATCGGCACTATTATCGAAGAAAGATGACAGACGATTGGACTGCATTACCGAAGGATCGTCCAGTGTCTGAAGCTTTTCCTGCTTGGACCCGTTGACCGATAATTTTGAATCACCGTCTGCGATCTCATCGTCCCGGCCTGAAAATCCAAGATAACTTATTAGATCTTTTCTTGGAGTCCTCGAGGTAAGGGTTTTGATGACCGTCCAATCCGTTTTCTCAGCATCAAACGCAGCATCCGCAATTCTACAGTCGCAAATCTTACCCAGATCGTTCTCTTTCAATGCGTTTTCGAAAGACTCCGTGGATGAGACAATTCCACCATCAATGGCGAAGGTCGAGATTCGAACCATCGAGCGTTTCGATGCCTCAGTTGCGCTCGTTTTGTAACTCACAATCTTACCGCCGAACCCGAATGACGCGCCGCAAGGTCGCAGTAGCCATTTGGGTGCTTTGTGTAGCGTAAATCGGGGCCCTTGGGGCTGAGTCTGTGCTTTACTGAAGAAGTCATCATCATCGATTACCTGCAACTGACCGCCAGGGCCATTACTCGCTTCAGGCTTGGTGTTTTGGACTGACTGAACTGTGATCTTGCCGTCGAAAGAAGCTGTAGCCATGAAGCCTGGATTATGCGGATTCCACCGCGTTTGAAATGCCCAATTCGTTACAACGGGGAATTCCCCAAGCGATTCACCGGTCTGTGGATTCCAACATATATTTCTATTGTCTTTCCCACAGGAAAGCAATAAATCACCGTCTTGTCCGCACCATGAAAGTGACAGTACGCCTCCATCATGGCCTCGAAGGACCTTTTCAGGAGCATTAGCATTTCTTAAGTCCCATACCAAGATTACAGGGTTGGTATCGTCAGGAACCGCAGTAATCAGGCGAGTGGTTTTGACCGGATCCCAAGCTATTGCACTGACTGGCTTCCTGGCCAGATTATTGAGAGTCAGGCTTTCTCTTTTGCTCTTCACGTCCCAAATTGTCATTGTCCCCCCGCTGCTTCCAGTCGCTATTATGTGTGCCGTTCTCTTATTCCAATCAAGACAGTCAAAGTCATCCGCCCTCGCCACTGCATTGCCCATGCGAAACGGGCTACCAACATTGTTCAAGTCGAAAATATATAGCTCACCCTTGGCGCCTACTGTAGCTAGTAGCTCGGAGCGAAATGCATTGAATTGGAGGGCTTTGATAGCGCCGCTGTGTTTTGACGTCCGTGACACGAAAGCCTCGCTAGAAGAAGTCAATATCATTATATGCCACTAACGTTCACGGCTTACCCATCCTCATTGAGAAGCTTGCTGGCATCCCACAAGTCCAACGACCCGTTCTCCAAAGCTCCAGCAATGATGCCTCTTGAACCCTCGCTTCCCCGATTTGTCCATGCAATGTCGTGAAACCTGCGCCAAATCCCTTGGATCAGCACCGCACGGCAGTACCCAAGCTTACCCACTTACCGCGAGTCAGTACTTATACTCGCCGCAGGTTGTAGCTCCTGGCCTTGCCGAGTATTGTCCAGATCCAGGTCCCAGAGCTCTAATTGTGTGTCGTTCGAAAAGCCTTCGTCGACAGCGCCTGCTTTTGTACCTGTGGCCAGAAATGGTGGAAATGCTCCTGGAGACCATGCAAACATAGCAGTCCTCGGGACATCACGAAGACCAACCATGTTGAGATCCGAGGCGTGCACGAATGGGTTCTAAGGGGGAAGGCGGCCAAAGGGAGAATGCGAGAAAGGTGTAACAACAGTGTCAAAAGAGTGGCTGCTGTATAATCAGACTCGCTCCCCAAAACCCAACGCTGCTGCCCTGTAATATCTGATTCGAGTGTGCATGAGCTATTTTTGAATTGAGGTAAATGGTCTCTCGAGAATTAAACTAGTGCCGGGATTTTAACCTCATTTCTCGACTCAATTTCTACAAGTAATGTAGCTCACGACAACAAGAGAATGCGATCGCACCCACCGTACTTTGGTAGCTAATCCATAGCACTTTCACATCAATTATAGTCCAACGCTGACATGTCTGACAAGGTACAGTCAAGCTATCGATTCTCTTCAATAACCCACAGCTAATGCTGTCTCCAGTCCCGTCTGAAATCCACAGTCTATGTTGCCGGCCTGGACCACGCAGTGAACGACAAATCCTTGGCCGATGCGTTCCTCCCTTTTGGAGAAATCGTCGACGTTACTCTACCCAAGCCCGAACTTCCCTCATCTACGGATCCTCATAGAGGCTTTGGCTACGTCGAATTTAAATTTCCAATGGACGCGAAAGAGGCCATCGACAACATGGATCAGAGTGAGCTCTTTGGGCGGACTATCAAGGTCGCACCGGCCAAACCGCAAAAGGAGAGCAATGAGGGTCTCGGCAGCAAGATAGCCGTATGGGAACAAGTGTGTTCGATCTCCTTCCGACATCAGGTAATACTTGCTGACAATTATCACAGGAAGATTACTTGGCAAAGCACGTTGTGAACGAAGCAGACAGGAATGCCACAGGACATGGAAGGGAAGACATAGAGGCAGTTCCTGACACAATGCAAGGGCTCGAAGTCCTCACCAGCCTCGACGTTGCCGGACCACAACCAAGATGATTAGTAAATACTTGTCATATTCTATGAGCACAGAATTCAGGCTGGCGCGAAGCTTTGGCTTGAGGAAAGGCTCTCTGTTCGATTAGACTCTTCTCTGCAGAGCAAGCACGTCATACGTAAGTACACGACAACAGCGTCCTCAATGCTTTTGGGTGTCACTTGCTCAGACCCTTGCTCCCAGTCTCGAGATCGTACTCCCTTCCGTTGCAGAGTCGGCTCCAGTGCCCAGAAAGATGTCAAGCACTGTTTGACCAGTTGGCTACATTGGTGATTGAGGAACAAGATTCACTTGAAATTCTCGCTTCTTTGAGTCCTGTGCAAGCGTAGAGTTTTGTCTGAGAAGAGCTTGCTTCCAAGGCTGTATCCGGCAAAGCCAATAGCAACACTGAGATACAATCAGCTATCCTGCGTTGAGACATGGTGTTAAATACTGACGCTAAGACGACACCTGATTTTTATAGGCCATTAGTCCATGCTGTTGTGATAGTTGAAGGGTTGGTCGTACCGAGCGGCATCAACTCCGGAGGAATCTTTTTCAGAGTTCGCAGACGTTGAGAGATCGTGTGTGCTATTGAGAAGACAGCTATTAGCGACCCAAAACCAAGAAATCCCTCTGAAGTTGGCTTCATCCGAGGCTGTATCAAACAGGCCTGCAACGAGTAACATACCACTGTGCTCCTCTTTCTACTGGATGTTAGCAATGACCAGTGTACCAGCAGAGTCTTGTAATTTACCGGCATCGGCCTAAACCTGGGCCTTGTAGGCTGCATTCTAAGGGTCTGGGTTGGAAACATCTTGATGACAACGCGAACAAGCGATTGTCGGCACGATCGTCCCTGATTGTTGTGATGCACTTGAAGAGGCTTTGTTCAGGCGGAATCCTACGGGAGCGTAAACCGCGCTTATTCTTCAATGAAAGCGCCAAGCCCGGGGTGACATGATGTCTTTTTACTCGCCCCTCATAATCACATCATTCACTGCTTCGAAAAGGTCCCCTCTTCATAGCAAGGCCAAAGTCGAGATGGCAGACGACGACGACAAGCTTGTAACGAAGCCTTTCAAGTTCGTGACAGGTGAGTACCCAAGTCCCGACATCCATGGGACAATGAAGGAAATTAATGCAGGTTATAGCTGGTACATTTCCATTCTCATCATATCGAGCAATCAGTAGCACTATTCGCTTTTCTTTCAAGATACTGAAAAGCTGGGGGAGGGTCCGGCCACTGCACATAGACGTTAACCTATCCAAACTCTTAGGCTTCGACGCTAGGTTTCCCAACCAGAATCAGTCAGTACTCACGGAGCTCACGGAGATCAAGTTTAGTGCTTATAAAACCTCCAGAACCAAGCACTGCTGGCAAAATTACGTCGATTACCACAAATGCATTCTAGCCAAGGGCGAGGATTTTGCCCCTTGCCGTCAAGTATGTCAACATGCTTCAACCTCTATTCATGCTAATCCTCTACCTCCCAAGTTCTTTCTTGCATACCGGTCCCTATGCCCTAGTGCATGGTGTGAGCGGTGGGATGACCAGCGAGGTACGCTATCTGTTCCTATTCGTACTATACACGGTAGCTAATTACAAAAAACAGACAAAGGGAACTTTCCAGTAAACCTTGAAGCCTGAAATCCTACTCTGTTAGCATTATCATTCGTATAAGAGGGACAACAAGTGACAGATGTTCACCTGATTACTTTGAGTTGATAGTTAGAAGTTCACTCTGCATAGGTCCAGTACGGGAAGGCAAGAGTTTGGCGGTACGGACTAACTCAGAGATGCGATGTCTATCTATCAATGTACAATTAGACAACGTTGCGTAATGGGAAAGCTTTGCCGACCTTCACCCCATGCATGCCTAAGTATGTACATATTGATCCATATTATGCATATGTTAAACGGCATCAGTAATTCCTCTCGCCTGATCAAGTAATGCCTTTTCCTGCCTCTTCACCTCGTTGAGCCGCGCCTGGGCTTCCCTATCCCTCTGACTACTTCTCTTATCATCCTCTAATTCCCTCAACTCAGTAAGCTCCTCTGGAGTAATCTCATACGGTTCCCCGCTTGCTACTTCCAGTAATCTAGACAGTATCTCGCTCTCCTGCTTGTGTTTCATGTCAATCGTCTCTACCCTGCGCTGTAGACGAAGAGTTGACGGAGCAGTAGCCGGATCCATCGACGAAGGAGCCGGAGAAGCTATAGTAGACGTAGACTTAGAAGGAGGCGTAAAGAAAACTGTAAGAGTTGAAGGTCCTTCTTGGTCGACAGTTCGGTTTACGGTCATAGATATGGCGGGATTGTGGTATTTCAATCGAGGGAGGCAGTTGCGCCAAACTTTGCGAGCGCCGGCGTGCCCATCGTTGATCTTGCGGGCAAAGTCAAGATGAATTCGTTTGACATCGTCGGATAATATCGCTGCGCCAGGCCCGGTTCGTACGTCAAGTAGCTGCGGAGCAAATTAGAGTGCACATAGGATCGAAGGATGGTTTTCATGCTCACTTTCTAGGCACGTCATGAGTACAGACGACTATCAAATGCATCGACACAAAAACTTACAGCCTTGAGCCTTCTCATGCGTTGTGCGATGTTCATTATCCTGCCAATTGGGGGAACCCTATCATTATTCTTGGATCGGGTAATCTATGGACCTGGAGCAAAGAAACACGACTTGGTATTATTACACTTAGGGTGTAATCTAACGCGTAAGGTAGGATGATTAATGAATCAACTAAGGTAGATGATATAAACACACTATTTACTGACGACTGGGTATCTTGTGCTTAATTCTACGTCGCTGGGACCTCACCTCGTTTGACTTTCTTCAATTCCTTCTTCACCCCTTTCATGCTACGCCGTGGCCTGGCCGCCTTGCTGCTCGACGACCCAGGCTTACGGCCACCGAGCAACCAAGCACCCATTGGCTGACGAACCCCAACATGTCTTCCGTCAGGGCTGAAAACCTCGACTCTTGGATACGGTCTTGGGTCAAAGAAGTTCCCAGGTTGATTGACTGACTCCATATCCTTCTTCCGACTCTGAGCTACAAGCTCAATCCATCCACAGCCTTCGATCAGGATATCCGCAGAAAAGACTTGGAATGGCAATACCTTCGGATTCAGGCCGCCTGCGTCTTTCCGGGTCAGGGGACCAGCGCGCTGTTTGGTAACGTCCCATCTGAGCGAAAAGGAACCCGCTGGATCCATTCTACTCCCAATCCCTGGTCTCGCGATAGTGGGGACTCCGGAATCTTCCCTTTGGGTGTGTATTGAGATAGCCTTTTCCGTAGAAGTGACGTGGCACTCCAGCGGTACGAAAGGGTAAGCTAGAAAAGTCAAATGGGACGTTGTCGGCGTTATGCGCACAAGGCCTCCAACAAGGAGGGACTGGCCGGGTTTGATGGTAACCTGCTTAGGCTTGATTCTATGACGCATCAAGAGATCTAGCTTGTGGTCCTCTTTGACGAAGTTTTCGAGATCACCACGTGACAAACCAGGTAGGTCAACCAACTCACCTTTTCCGCCGCCATACGGTAATCTGATTGGGGACGCTGTCGTCCCCGGTAGCGAAGATACCAAGGGAAGCACTGGAAAGGGAGTCTCTAGGGGCGCAGGGGGTAGAAGCGAATCTCCTAGAGACTGTACGTGGTTTTCATCGCGCATGGTTAACCTACAATTTTCGGTTTCGATACTGTTGCCTGTAATTGTAGGATGCCCATGGGATTTCGCTGTAATTTCACTCTGTGGCTCTCGCAGAGCGGCGTGTCGTGAGGCCGCAAAGCTTATGTCTTCGTTGCGGCCTTTGGGAAACACATTTTCAAGAAGGTTGCTTTTACCAACGTTCACCTTGCCGACCATCCACCCGCCTCCTCCTCGAGTCCAAATATCCTCCTTAACTTGCGTGGTCCACCAGCCCCTTTTAGAGCTTACGCAATGTACATTGCCTAGGCGAACACTTTCAGCAGATCCACCAAGCGCATCACGGAGCACCTGCAGAAAATAGGGCATAAGGCTGTCTACTTGCTCTTTCTTTGGTGCTAGAAGGTCTGAGCGGGTAATAACAAAACTCATCTCTGCCTTTCGCCCATATTGGAAATGACTGGTCTTAGCTCTTCGATTCAATGACCGCTGTGGAGACAACGATAGATGTCGTTGTATGAGAGGTATGAGAGAGAGTGGAAAATCCGCTGCGTCTAGGACGTGGTATATATGGTTGTATTTGTGTGGTGACTCAGAAATGATATTTTGTATAGTTTGTATAGTAGGATGAATGACCGGGACTCCAGTATGGTGATGCGTGAGGTCATGACAACGGTTGCAGACGGGTGCAATGATTGCTTTAGGGACTAGAGGTTCCGTATCATGATTCTTCGCCTCTCTCAACCCCATTTGAGACAATAAAGCAGAGTTCGCAGTGCCCAGGACTCTATCGAACATCTCTGATTCTGCAACATGCTCAACCCCGGAAGCTTGCCCATAGTGAGCTACGAATGCCTTCACAGATTTTCGATCCGTGCTGTAGAAACCGGCCTGACCAGGGCTGACGAATTGTGTGAACGCTCCACAACCGGGACATGAACGCGGTAGAGTCAGCAGTTGTAAGGGCGTTGGCAACTTATCAGTGGGAGATTTCCCGGTATCGATGTGGATCTGGCGTGCTCGTATTTTTGTGGATTTGGCATGTATTTTAACAACTGGGTCGTGAATACCGATGTATAATGCAAGAGCGGATTTTGAGAGCAACGATGTTGAAACCTTTACCGTTCGGGTCAGAGGATTGACTCGCGCAATTGATGCCATGGGGTGGCTGCAGTCTTAAAGTGGTGATGGCGGGCTCAAGAATATTGATCTAACGACGCTAGTGAACCTATTTCTAAGTATTATGCATCCTATACTACGTGACTACTAAACGAGCGGGGGAGGCAATTTTTTTGGCCCCGATGATATGTACTAATCGCTGGCGGATTGCAAAACCATAATGCCATCGCTAAGTCACAAATCAGTATTCGCTTTCATTATATGACAACCCTTCCCTCCCCTTTGCTTGACACAATGCGCGCGTTTTCACCGGTTTTGCCATATTCCTGTTCCCCATCAAATTCCGCTCCGCTATCGCTCATGAACTCATCGTCATCATCAAAGCCAGTATAGGACCTACTAGGCGCTGGGTTAGATTTCGACACGGAGGCTCGAGTCTGGGCCTCCTCCATGCCATTGTCGTCACTGCTATGGCTTGCTTGACCAGTTCCAATATCAGAGCTCCCAGTCAATGTACCTTGCAGGTTGTCATGATAGTTTCCTGATCTCATAGCGATCAGCACTGCTTCCCTCGCTCTCTCTCCCGCCTCTTCTTTGTCCTCCACCCACTTGCCATCCACCCTTCCCTTCGACCCATCCCGAACCTCTACTTCCCTCCTTTCCGCCAGCTCCACCAGTTGCTCCCAACGTTTTCGTCGTGCTTCCTTTTCTTTCTTCTCCATCTCTGGCTTCAGCGCCAGATACTCTGCAAGAGCTTTTGCTTCATTGACCGTCCTCAGACGGCGGCCGTCCAGGTTACGGTTTGAGTTATTACTGTCGCCTTGATTGTTCTTCTTTCGTGATGACATTCGCCCACCGGCAGCACGAAGCTGGGATCCAAAGCCACCTTTTCCACCACATAGCGGCACTGAAAGACGGAGTGGAAGGAAGGATTCATATTCGCTCACGAGTAGCGACGATATTGGGGCAGGCGAGGAAAGAACCTCTTTGTTAGAGGTAGTCGTGAGAATGAGTCGAGACTTTATCTGCGGAAGACGGTCTGCCAGCTGATGCCTTAGGTCTATAATCGGGGTGGAGGCGTCCACAGGCAACGATAGAGTGGAGGGCAGCTCAAGGCCAGGGAAGGAAGTCAAAAAGACGTTAATTATTCTCAGTCCCATTTTCATGAGAATTGATTCAAGCGAACAGTAGTAGGAGAAAGTACGGATTACCTGACTACTTTAGATAGAGAATCCGCTCGAACAAGAGCAAGTAGAACAAAGCTAGTGGCGGGAACATCCGGCGCTTAACTTTCATCGCTCGCCTGTACTTATTTAGTTCCCACAAGAAGATCCCCCAAGACGTTTTGGAACGAATGAATTCATCCAGCATCGATCAAAGCGATTCCCCGAAGTACGCCAGGAACTCGTGATCATGTATGTCAATATTGATGTTAAGCTACAACTTAGTAAAGTAGGAGAGTCTGCAACTGACACGATCTCAGGCTCATTCCCAAAGCGGACCGGAAGAAGATCCACGAGTACCTCTTTCGTGGTATGCTTCACCTTTTGACTCAGAAACTCGGCAACAAGAAGTTCACTAGAGCTGGTGACTAACCTGACCATCAGAGGGTGTCCTCGTCGCAAAGAAAGATTTCAACCTTCCTAAACATAATGAAATTGACACCAAGAACCTCTTCGTATGTCACGCTTTGAATGACAAATCTCACAATATCTGAACCGCCATAGGTCATCAAAGCTTGCCAATCCTTGACCTCTCGCGGGTTTTTGAAGACGCAGTTCTCATGGCAATGGTACTACTACACGCTTACCCCGGAGGGTCTCGACTATCTCCGCGAATGGCTCCACTTACCCGCCGAGATCGTCCCAGCAACCCACATCAAGCAACAACGCTCTCATGCTCCACCAAAGGGTATGATGGGTGGCGATGACCGCGAGCGTCGTCCAGGTGGACGGGGTGGACCTCGTGGCGACCGTGGAGACCGCGAGGGTGGATATCGGAGACGCGACATGGGCGACGCTGGTGCCAAAGAGGGTGCTGCACCTGGAGAATTCGCTCCTACATTTCGTGGTGGGTTTGGCAGAGGCCGTGGCGCTCCTCCATCTTAGGACGTTAGTGATCACTCTTGAAACACTCCAGTATAGAGGCACAACGGCGTTGTGTCTGGTCAAGTGAGAGAAAGTGCAGGAGTAGCTATGGCCGAGGGGCTCATACGACACTGCAGATAAGCAATGCACAGGTTAGCTTCATACGCACATATCGTAAAAACTTCCTGTGCGTTATCGATCAAGCCATAGTTGTCAAGAACCGATTCTTGCGTCATGTGTCTTATGCTCAACGATTCCATTTTAGGGAAGCGTCTGTATCAGAGTCTATAGGCTTGACTATATTTGGTAAAGTCATTCTCAATGCTTGATACTCTGGGTCCTGAGCTTATCATAGCGCAGCACAGCCCCCATCAAAACCTGCGCACCATTAGCGCAATCCTCGGGAGCACAGTACTCTGCCGGGTTATGTGAGATTCCATCGCGGCATGGCACAAAAATCATTGAAGTTGGCACTCGCTTGCTGGTGAACACTGAATCATGTCCTGCGCCAGAAATCATCGGTCGTAGTAGATGTCCATGCCGAGCTCCTAACAAATCTTTTGCGGCGTCTTCAACGCACCGGATGCAACGTGCATCAAACTTGACCGCTTCGCTTGGAGCGTCAAGTGTCCAATGTACACTACACCCTTTCCCAATCGTTCCGCCGTCATTCAAATCGTCTACGATTTCATGCCTCGCAATCTTCTCAAAATCTGCTTTGAGCTGGTCCTCTAGCTCCATCAAGTGACCATCTTCGCCAGCTCGAATGTCAAGGCCTTTGTGATACTGCCGTCAGTTGCGTTCCAAATAAGACTTAAATCACGACCGAGCCATATAGAGGGAATAGTGCCTTCGACCCATCTCCTATGTGATGATGTTCCAGATTGGAAAACAACGGGACCGAGTAAAACAACGTACTAAAGCAGACTGTTCCTGGAACTGTATTTGTGCTTCCCGGGGTCAACTTCAGAATGCCCTGCGAGATATCTGCATCAGCCACTTTCCTTTGTAGGCCAAGAGCTCGCGTGATAACGTGGACTAACCCCACGCGGGGACAGGAAAGGTACTGTAAACGTAACATTCAAAGTACAGATTTGTATGTGCATAGCTCTGTGGACTACTAATAGCAACAATACTGCCTATAACTCTAACTCTTAACGCTATAGGTAGTTCACATTATACAAAAGTCAAAACTCCCGAAAATCATCACTCAAGCCACTGCAAGCTTTGGGACACAATCGAAATATGACTTACCGTACTTGCCAGACAGGAACGTCGCGTTGCGACCCGATGAGAGTGAAGGATCATCTTCGCTGCCGCGAGCATTGCATCCGAGCGATTCTCGAAATCTGTGGTACCAGTGTGGCAGTCGCGGCCTCGAACCATTATTGTGTGCCACCGGTAGGCTTGGACACCATGAACGACTCCGATTTTCTGTTGCTCCGCCTCAAGACGAGGCCCTTGTTCGATATGCAATTCAAAATGGGCCTCCACCAATTCATCAGCATGTAAGATTCTAGAGATAGCTCTATTCACCAACGTCAATTGGCATGGCTTCGCAGCTGGCGTCGATGGCCCCTAAGTATCCGATTCTCTCAAGCTCTTGTTTCATTGTTCGCTTTCCATCCCCCACCTCCTGAAGACTATGAGCTTTCTCTAGGGCAATTTCGCCTGCCCATACTCCTGACGATACCATTGATATAGGAAATCGGGCGCCCTCTTCGCTTAAGCGAGGATGTCAGGATTACATCTTCAAGCATGACTTTGTACTTACTTCGTCCAGTTGATGACGCCGATGGGGTAATCAGTTTCGAAATCTTCATCCTCCAGACATTTAAGCATCTCGACCCCAGCACAGACACCTAAGATTCCATCCTACTTGAGATGAGCAGCTTACATTGAATAGAAGGTATTAGTGCGTGTCCATACGTATCGTCCTCCGGTGGGCCTAGGATGATCCATTAGCCATTGCTCTCTCGGAATCCATTGCGTAGCTCACTGGGTATCCAGATGGGAACCAACGCAGGTTGGCGGTCCCTCTAATTTCCCCTTTCTGATAGCAAAGATGTTACCCTGTTGTGAAAATAGCAATAAGATTTATCGATTCAAACAGCTGACTGATTGAATGTAAACGTCCTCACCATTGCATCGACGCTAATTTGACAGCCTAATGATTTTGTGGTCTCAACAAACCAATCGCGGGCACACTTATCACTGTCGGACAAAGAGAGCCTTGACATGCCAGTCTCCGTCTGGCTTCTACTCCGCAGTCAGACATACTTATGTGGATGGCTCTTTTGGTGCGAAGAATATTGGCCCAGCAGTACCCATGGCCAAGAATGAAAGGGGTTGAGGCTGTTTATATGTATCAGAAGTCGGGTACCCACAAGCCCCATCTTTTCCCCTGACCCCATTCACAGGTTCGATGAATATCGGCCCACAATCTGTCCCGATTGATCCTAAGGTTGGAGTCTGAAAGAGTTCCCAATCGCCGTGCAACGGGGACAGAGGCGCTCCCAAATCCGGATCTTATAGCTCTACATGCTGAATTGTGGAGGGCATAAGATCTGCCTACATTCATCGTGAAACACCTACAGCTGGTTGTCAAAGGACACTATGTAGATCAAACCAGATATGTGTCGTCTTTTCAAGGTTTAGAGAAGGTAGGGTACGATAACACGATCTTATGGAATAGATCTACAGGACGCCCGCAGTACGGAGTAGACACCATATTCGATCTCCTTTAGATAGAACTAGAACTAGATCCAGTGGGTCTTGGCAACGCGGATGAGCAAGCAATACGAAACCTCACTCTTTCCTTCTCTCCACAATGAACATGCCAATCCACCCCACTCAGGAGATGTTCATCAATGTATATGGAAGACAAGAACATGCTCTCTGGCATCCGATTATGAGATTGGTGCACAAAGATATCCGCGATACGGGCTAGAGGTCTTCACGACCAGCGACATAATCCCTACCAATGCAATCCCCGATTTGCATATTTGCGATAAATACTCGGTGATTAAGTAGAACAGCTGCATTTCATCTGTATGACGACGGCCCGATTGCATGCTGCTAACACAACCCCGGCCCGGCTCTGAACGAGTAGATCAATGCCTCCTTGGCCCGCTCGATTACACTCAGGCTATCCTGCACCCTACCATCCTCCCTCGCGTCCAAAATCGAGAGGATTGAGAAGCCTACACACCCATGACCACGACACTGATAGCCAATACGAAGATCCGCCTCTATTCGATGTGCCTGTCTTACGTTCAAGAAACTCGACAGCTCCTTCCCCACCAGAACACAGACCTCGGCATGGAAGGTCTTACAGCAATCCCTTCACATCGCTATTTGGAAGTGGGAAGAAAGCGGAGAACATGGATGATGACGAAATACAGAACAATGCTGTAGATACCTTGGATGGTCACATAGGTCTTACACCTAGACCACAGTCCAAAGAGCATATGTCTGGGATCAATGGAGGCTCACCCCAAGCAACGGGCAAATGCAGTACATGTGACTCCACCATGAAATGGCCCCAGCATTTGGATTCATTTCGCTGTCAAGTGTGTCTTATGATCAATGATCTGAAGCCTGCAAACAACCCCTTAGGCGAGGTTCTCACGGTAGGAAATCCCTACAATTCTGCGTCGTCCATGGCAGGCGTGCCGAAGAAAGGTGAGCTATGACCCTAGACTCTCGAACCGATCTCTAACATCAGCCAAAGTCCCAGTACTGTCATTGGACATGACTCGCAACCTGATCAACGAATGCGTAGATTCTTATCTTCAGACTCGACTTGATCAGAGTCGCCGCCTATCTACGGGAAACCTCAATGGCCGAGACCAGAAAGAGAGCAGCCCAATTGGATCGTTGCCGTCACAGACAAGGTCCGACATTATCAACGTAGAAGTTAAAACGGTTGCGTACAGCATACCCTCTCCATCTAGGGCTCCGCCTGCGCCTCCGCCTCATCCACCACCTGTCGATGTCAAACGCAATGCGTCGAGCCCGATTCAGCAATCTATTCAAGATTCTTCACGCTCGATTTTCCGCCCATTGGAGAATTACCTGATAGCCTGTTTCACTAGCGTCGAATGTCTCAACAGGGCTTTCTTAGCTCATAAATCTCCCCAATTCCATCGAGCAGCAAGTGATAGCAACGCTATCGAAGCCTGTAAGCACTCGAGATTTGATCAGGCTGCTGAGAATTCATGCCCGGAAATGGATGCAAAGACCTTGCTTCTTGGTGATTTTGCTGAGAACGGAATGTGGTGGACTGGAAGAGGGCAATTCGACCAGCACCGATCTCAAAGCGACGCTGCTCAAACACGAGATGGAGGTTTGGAGGAGAGGGCTGCTGCCAAATCCTCACGCATTAACTCGACAGAGGTGCATGAATGGTATCGTGTGATATTATCTACTGGCCGCGCGTGGAGAAATAGGTTACAGGAGCTTCAGCGGGAACAAGTGACATATGGGCGCAGACCAGTATCAAACACCTTTTCCGCAGAGGAGATTCAGGAGATTGAATTAGATGTCGTCGAAGCTCGTGCACATGTTCAACGCACATTGTTGAAAGCATCTGAAAACATTCTACGTCGCCCTGGGCGGCCATTGCGTACGCCCGAAGACAGCCGCTTTTTGTTGGTATTGATCGCGAATCCATTACTGTATACTCCGGATTCTAGCCTCTTGACGTATCCACCCTCAGTGCAGTCTACAAGATCTACGAGCCAGACCGAAATTCCTGCCTTTGGCCCTGCCTTCACAGGTGTGCCCCAAGACTCCATGGCTCATCGACGCTCTCCAAGCAGCAAATCAAGCATCATTGGGAAGCATTCTGGCATAATAAAACGGGTGTTAGGTCTTATGGCCGGTCTTCCTAGTGAATGTCATCACTTCTTCGTAAATTCGTTTTCCCGGTTCTCGGAGGCTCATTTTCGCAGGCTTGTGGAGCTCGTTGGAAGCTTTGTCACGTACCGACTCTCGAGACAGCATGGAAGGAGACGGTCGAACAGCCATGACCCACATGGCGGACTGATACCCAGTATATCCGGTCCAGGAGCGGGAACTTCTGCTCAACTCCATGCGGCTCTGGGCGTGGCAGGGACTTCGAAGTTACCCGAAAAGAACAACACTGCGGTAGGATATACCGAAGATTGGCAAATTAGGGCTGCCGCTAGGGTCATGTCTCTACTGTTCTCTGCAAACACCCAAGGCCCGTCACGAAGTCAATATGCATGCAAAGCTGTGTCACCAGCAGCAGGCAGAGGAAGAGCTGGCTCGGCTTCTCGCAACCAAGCCCAACCGCATCGTCAAGTCCTTCCAACGAGCGCATTCTACAACACCCTCCTGGATTACTCTGACCTTGTTGCTGACTTTGAGGCATGGGAATCTCGAAGAGGGAAATTCTCGTTTTGTCAGTATCCAATGTTCCTCTCGATCTGGGCCAAAATCCGCATCATGGAGCACGACGCCCGCCGGCAAATGGAGATCAAAGCCCGTGAAGCCTTCTTCAATAGCATAATGGGTCGTAAAGCAATCGACCAATATCTCGTGCTCAAAGTCCGGCGGGATTGCTTGGTTGAAGACAGTCTTCGCAGCGTCAGTGAGATCGTCGGAATAGGTCAAGAGGAGATCAAGAAAGGCCTGCGAATTGAATTTCTTGGCGAAGAGGGCTTGGACTCTGGAGGTCTGCGGAAAGAGTGGTTCCTCCTTTTAGTCCGGGAAGTTTTCGACTCCGAGCATGGCTTGTTCGATTACGATGAAGAGTCTCGCTACTGTTACTTTAATCCCAACTCATTCGAAACATCTGATCAGTTCTTTCTCGTTGGGGTGGTGCTCGGACTTGCAATCTACAATTCTACTATACTTGACGTTGCGCTTCCTCCTTTCGCCTTTAGAAAGCTTCTCGCCTCCGCCCCAGCCTATACTGGACCTGCAACGTCGTCCGTCCGGCCAACATATAGCCACACCCTCGCAGACCTTGCCGAGTTTCGCCCCGGCCTCGCTGATGGGTTGAAAAAGCTATTAGATTTTGACGGCAATGTGGAAGAAACATACTGTCGTGATTTTGTTGCCGCTGTTGAACGCTATGATCAACTTGTACAGATACCCCTTTGCCCTAACGGTGAGAATCGAGTCGTCACCAACAGTAACCGACATGAATTCGTAAATCTCTACGTCAAGTATCTTTTGGATACCTCCGTGACTCGACAATACGAGCCCTTCAAGCGAGGTTTCTTCAGCGTCTGCGAGGGAAACGCTCTTTCGCTGTTTCGACCAGATGAGATCGAGCTCCTTGTGCGAGGCTCAGACGAGCCGCTAGATGTGGCAACGCTGCGAAGTGTTGCCATCTATGATGGCTGGGGCAAGGACATGACACCGGCCGAGGAGCCTGTGGTAACCTGGTTCTGGGACTTTTTCTTGAGGGCAGGTGTGAAAGATCAGAGGAAGATGTTAGGATTTATCACATCCAGCGATCGCATCCCTGCGATGGGCGCTACAAGTCTCGTTATTAAGATAAGCTGTCTTGGTGATCACAGCAGCAGGTTCCCCATCGCTCGGACTTGCTTCAACATGTTGGGTCTTTACCGTTACGAGACCAAGGAAATATTGGAAGATATGTTGTGGCGAGCCGTCGTTGAAAGCGAAGGTTTTGGGATTAAATAACGGTCGAGAATGGTTGCGTTGCGATTTCCTGCTTCGCGAAGCGGAAGTACTTATCGCATGTACGGGCCTGGGGAAGGGCAGCTAGCATGCTGGCGCTGGGATTTGATCTTTTGATAGTGATGCCGGGTTGCAGGCTTCAGAGCCTATCATGGAAAGAACCAAACGCATGTACGTTAGGCACTTGCATCCACAGCTGGAGTCCCGAAAATGATGTTCACGAACATGGTGTGTCGCTGACTGACAGGCTGTTTAGCCTGACATTTCATGAGGATGATTCCCATATCTACATCGTTGTTAGAATAAGTTTCTCAATAACAGTTGTAAGTGTATTGTACCTGAACATACTCCGAACTCCATCACAACATAGTATTTTGATGGTTGGTAGAGAGCGAACACAATGTTGTTTGCAATGAAGGGACGGGTCATTGTATCAATCCTTGCAGAGCATGTGTCACGAGAGGACCGGAGACCCGCACAAGCCACACGGCCTTATACTTTCGAGTCAGTCCTGTCGAGGACAACGTTGAACGCATGCTACGATCCGACTTCAACACATAACAAACCATTTTCATTAGTGAGCCCTGTACCAGTCGATTTTGAGACGCTTCCACATATACTTGCTGTCGGCCGTGGTCTTTTCTGCCACCGCCATAGCCAGAACTATTGCTGGTTATGTTAGATCTTGGGGGTTCGCGTCATTAGCGGAACGGCAGTGTAGTCTACACGAACGTAAAGTTGATGCTGTTCGACCTCTGTATACAGGCACCACAAAACAGCCAGTGCGCGTATTCAGACGGACGGTACGAGAATGATCTCCACGTGTACGTAAATCGAGATTTGGATGATCTATTGAAGTTGGTACTCTCGGGTTGGTACAGTTATCACCTTGTCGGTCTGCCAACGATTAACCACTGTGCATCCTTCTTCAACCGAGCCAATGAGCCGCCCCATGTCGCTGCCGTAAAGTGGAAAAACCTGGGTTGTCCTTCTCTACAGTCATCGCTCGCTCTCATCAGGAAGGACCCTGACAATACGATGTACACCTTTCTGAGCATGCTTCGCGATCACCGCCCAGCCATGCTCCTTACCTTTGCCATTGTTCTCCCCCTGCTTCAATGTGACCGCGTATCGATCCCAAAGATCGTTGTCCCCCGCCAACACCTCATCTGGTGGCAGCGCAGTCGACGCGTTGCTTTCCCCTTGGATGAATCGACCGAGCTCTGACTGGACCTTATTTCCCTGCTTCTGTAGAACCCTCTGTAGTGCCTCAACTTCATCCCCACGTTCGGAAACATCTTTCGTGGGTCCTTCTCTGCTTGCAGTCTGCTCGCAAATACCCAGGTACTGCGACATCAGCTCTCGCGACAAGGCAATAGCGGATCTGCCACTTTGATAGATGGCGGGACCCGCGAGCCTTTCGTTTCCTGGGTCCCTGGGCCGTTCCGCTTCATTCTGCGGCATGCCTCGCCGACTATCAGCTATGATGCTATGAAGGGAGGCCTGTAATTGAGCGTATCGCATAGTACTTGACGATGTTAGCGAGCATAGACTCAGACAGCAAGGCGTTACCCGCCCAGGGCGTACACTTTCTGTGCTTCTTCGTTCACCGTGTTCTTCAATCTTTGCATCTGTTCTTCGACAGCGCGGGTGTGGTTTACGACAATTGCGTTGCTCGCCCTTCTTGCACCCTTTACAGCCACTGGAAATACACTGAGAAGGCGTGAGAATTGTTTGAGGACGGAACGGAAAGTTTTAGGTACGCTGAATGTCCTGGGTCCTCCTCTGCGTCTGGAACATCTCTCAAATCTGTGGGCTGGTCCCCCTTCTTGGAAGACTTCGGCTTTTTGGCCATAGAGGAGTCAATGTCTGCATCAACTGCGGCGTAGGAGTCATTGTCCTGTTTTGTACGCAAGCCCGAAACAAATATACATCGATCTTACCATTTGACCGTTTGCCAACTTTAGCCATACCGTAGGAGTGACGATGCTCTTGCGCAAGACTGTTGACGTGCGAGTATATGGAAAAGAAATGTAGGGCGGACGGATGTTACGTCTGTGCAGCTTTGGGCGACCGCAAGCCTTGTTTGATCGGGCTCACAAGGGACCAGTTTCACCAGTAACACTTGATGAAAGATCACAGCAATTGCGATAATTACTCAAAGACCTATCGCAGACCCCCTTGCAATCGATTAGTTCAATAATCACATGGAAGCTTCGTGGGTACATAATCATAAGAGGTGGAAGGCCTCTGAGGCATGTAGTCCATCATGAATACCACGATAGGGAAGATACTCAGGTCAATGGACATTGAGGGTTTTGCTTCTAGCTGATAGCTGAGCCCTGTATCGCTGGGTCTAAGTACTTGTGTGAGCGCATGATTACAACCTCGTACCAGGAAAACCATCCAACCGTTATCCGCTCACTTTATCACGGTCTAGTTCGTCATATGCAGTAAGAAGAGAAGCAGACACATCGCTCTGTACGCTCATGTAGTCGTGAAGTCATGATGGAGCTAAGTCTTTCAGTCCCTTTGAGTTCGAGAGGGCCCATGAAAACAGGTCAGAGTAAGCTAAAAGGCTTGTATACAGAGTTCGACCATAGTCTGGCCTCTCGAATACCGTTACATCGTGGTCGCGCAACCTCTATTGTATGGTGGTGCTTCTGGGAACATGGCCAGAATGCGAAAATACCGGCATAACGTGAAGTAGACATTCTTCAATCCTCACTTGTCCTGAGTCCACCCACTGGTGGCGCAATGGCAGACCGTCCTAGTTCAGATCAATCACTGAAGGATAGCCCCTGGAACGATTGGTCCCAATCGCGACCCAGCACTTGCAATGATTGAGTACCACCGTTGCTGCTCCCAGGTCTTGAGGTAAAGGAGGAAGAAGAATGGTGGAGATTTGGTGAGTCGTAGCTTCCGGAAGTGAAAGGCGATTGCATGTTGAGCGGTTGCTGAATATTCTGACGGTACATCGTTGGATACTGATCGAGGTGGTGTACGTTGAGGTCGCTGCCATGGAAGGGCTGGCCGTACATCTGCGGGAATGCCATGGTGTTGATGGCGTTGCTGTTCCGACTAGGCCTCCAAGTCTGGTCGAAGGTAGAAAGCGCTGCTTGCGTCGAACCCGCTGATGTAGAAGTCGGGTGTTGTCTCTGCTGACGCCGACCTGCATACTGATTCATATCACTGTTGAAGGTGCTAGGTCCAGAAGGTCCCACGGCTCCGGGTATCTGGAGACCTCCCAGGGGCGTTTGAAAAGATGCAGGATTAATTGCAGACATCCAGATGCGTGTCTTGTAAACTTTAAAAAGATCTGTGACCAGGGAATTGAAGTTAATATACTCGTCGGCGAAGTAATAGAAGGTCAGCTTCTTCCAGTCCCTACGGAATATTAACAATTGCTGGTAGGGCACCAAGAATTTTCGATTCGTAACTCACCATTGGAATTCGGCTTCTAGGATTTCCATATTAAGCCGGTGTTCCATCACTTTCTGCTGACACACACGCTTCGCCTTTGCTTCGTTGCCCTCCTTGTCCCTGAGATTTTGGATTTCGTGTGGCTGGGCGAGGCGTTTGATCGACTTCGGTTTTAGCTCATTAGTGGGTACGTCCCCACCCTGACCAGGTGAGCCGCCCATGCCTCCAATTGCACTGTGTGACGCATTTGGTTGGCCATTTGGATTTGGACCTGCGACAGTCCCGTTTTGGCCGTGACGCGAGAACACCATCAACCATTGATAATGTTCTTGCATGAACTTCTCTTTGATTTCCTTAGCCTCGGCAAAGGGCACGCTTTCGCTGGCTATAGTACCCAGGTCTTCGCCTCGGTCCGCTTCGACGATAACTAAGTCACCCTTTCTCACGTTCATGCCAGTATCTTCTTGAACGTAGAAAACATCAGCTCGCTGGGCCTTAAACGTCACCATATAGAGGAGCTGGTTGGGCCGGTTAGTATGGGCATGATGCTGCGGCCGAACATATCGGGTTTGCATGTACGCTTGGTGCATGCTTGTTGACGAGCGAGAAGTGCCGGGGCCTTCGGTACTTCGTAGTGCAGAGGGGTCCATGCGGGAAAAGTAGGATACTGCATATTTGCGGTCATGTAAATGTTGGAGTTCTAATATTTGTTCTTGCATACTTTGAGGGCAAAGAGACTGGATATACTCACTACCTTCGCCTTGGGACGGGCGAGCCAGTCCATCAAAATAACCTCCTGGGCTTCCGAGCCCACCATCCGAGCATGTCGAGACATTCGCATGGGGAGTGATACCGTTTTGGTGGTCACTTGCTGATCCGATTGAATTCTGCCGTGTCGGCACATCGGCGAAAGAATGGCGCCGGCTCTGCGGTGGCTCTCCAATGCCTCCAAAGCCTAGCGAACTCTGCCAGTGCCCTTTCTTAACACTCTCAATGGTTCTGTTCTCAGGCATGCCTACGATTGCATGCTGATTGCCCGATCTAGCAGTGTATTCACCGGACCTTCGTTCATTCAGACGGTCATATTTATACATACGAGATGAGTCAGTATCAGCGTCATAGAGCGCATATTCATATTCTTGGGGCACACTGTCACCCATGCTTTGCTGACATATCTGGGCAATGTCACGCGCGGGGACTGCCTGACCGCATCTTCTCGCTTTCTCCCTTTCCAATTGATCAGCGGCTGCCTGGCGAAGTATTGTATTCTCCTTAGTAAGTTGCTCAATTGCGCGTGCCTGCGTTGTGGTAAATTGTACACCGGAGTCTGATCCATCGGGGCTTTCCTCATCATCTTCAACTTCCTGGAGCTGCCCCAGGAGCGAAGGATCATGCGAAAGGTCACCCAACACGCTAGGACGTGAGGGTCTATGCTGCAAGCCTGTGTACGGCGCCCCATTTCGAGACCGCGCGTATGCCCCGTAACCTGCGTAATTGTTCTGAGGTAGACTAGACGACTCTGGATCTAATTGGCCAACGGAGTAGGATTGTGAGCGATACGTCTTGAGTGTTGGCTGAAGTGGTATTGCAAAGGGGATCGAAGACTCGGTAAGACTTTCCTGCCCAATGGGCGGGCTACGCACGGGCTCCTCTCCATTGAGATTGGCAGAAGTTGGTGCTACCATACTAGTAGGTGACGGCAAAACCTCTGTTAGACGTTGTGGTGGAACTTTCTGTATATCATTATTCCAGATAGTGCTACCCCAGGGAAACGAAGTGCTGGTGGAGTGACCGCGACCAATCGTGGAACCTGTAGCTGAGCCAGCACCGCTCCCCCAAACTATTTGATCCCCAGGAAAACCTGTCGAACTAGGACTAGCGGGAGAAAAAGGCCCATTGCCGCCGAGAGATACTTTACGAATAGGCACTTGGTGGGTATCATTGAGCCATGACGGACGGCGGTTGGGTTTGGGACCGGGATTACTGGTGACTGGTCGCAAGCGATGTTGATGATCTTGCTCATCATCGGAGGATGCGAGTGCCTCGGAATCTGGGGTAGATCCACGTATCCCAGGCTTTGACCGGTCAAGAAGTATTGACGCACTGCCCGCAGAAAAGCCGCTGAACGAAGTGCGGTTTTTCTGGCCAGCCTGCGCTTGGGAGAACGAGCTCGAAGTCATCATGGCAGTAGCTTCCGTTATCACTGTAAGAGGTGGCCTTACAAGGTGGACGTCATTCTCGACTTAAGGTGACTGGTTCTCTAAGTTAATTGATGGATGGCTAAAGTAATAGGCGTACGTCGGAGCAGATGATGACAAAAAGGAAACAAGGGCGGTAGAGCGGATAGAGGATCATGGGAATGACCTGTCGATGAAAGTGAAGTCACGCAGGTACTAGCCCGCCCACTGATTACGATCTATACGGCCCGTCCATCCGTGAAGAACGAAAGAATGGCCCAGTAGGGCTCACACCAGGAAGGAGACCACCATGTAAATGATATTGTTGTGTGAAGAATGTGACGGATGGGTGATCTTTAAAGGGTGAAGATACTTACTTTGTGAACCCAGTTTGAGTGTATGCGTTGGCTTATAGAAGTCAGAGGCTGTGCAATCTTATGCTGAGACACCGGATGATATGAGGAGTACATCGATGACTAACCTTGAAACACTCAAGTAATGTGATGAAGAGATTAAGTAGATATTAGGTATCCTGATCTGATGGAAGACAATGTTTGACGAGTGTATAACAGCTGGTAGAAAGTGTCAGTTCGTCCACCATATTGCTGAGTGGGTAATGGACGATCATAATTGCTTACGCCGTCAAGTATGTTGCGATGGAATAGAGCAGAAGTGACCAGGCCCCTGGCTCGTAGATCATATAAGAAAGAGAACACAAGTAACAGCTGGTGTGTAGTACAAATGCTGTATTGTTCTAATTTGTGAAGACAATTAGAGAGATTTTCGACGCAGGCGTTAGCATCTACTGTGAATTCAGGAACGAATCTCGAGACCGCAACGGACAGCTACTATAGAGACAGATAAGGAACCCACCTAGCGGCTCTATATTTTACAATATAAAATCGGTCGGGAACCTTTCTATATTTCTCCAGGCAGAGGGAAGCTGCACGCCGTGATACCACGTCCCTATCCTAAATGCTAGTTATCATTGACCAGTCAGCATGTCGAGGCTAAGCAAAATACTCTATGTAGAGATCGGATCATGTTCGTACTGTATTCACTGAAAACGAAAGGAGCCGTACCAGAAGAGGAGGAAGCCGCTATAGTACAATCGCGTCCACGTATACAACCAGCCGACAGGAATCCTTCACAGCAGCGCCTCCTATATTCTTGACAACCGCGCCTTTCGCTTATAAATCTTGGTGATGGTATATATGGACAGCATGTATCGATGTTCAGAGTAATAATGGTTCTTTGCCTTCCTCTTGTCGAGGACCGTATGATAAGACGCTGGTTTTCAAGAGGAGGTAGCACAGTCGGTTGAAGCTTAGGTTAATACAACCAAAAGACGATGTTTGCGATCCGGGATCCCTGTATCTCGTACAATGGAGAGTTTAGTGTTCCCAAGAGAGGAAGGACGGCTCAATCCACGAAGCGCCGTCGGTGCTCTTAAGCGGGCGATTACTCGTATAGATTACAGGGGCGGCAGGCAGATGAGATGTCGCCGTTCGGCTTTGAAGAGGGCATTGGTCGATGAAGGCAATTGGGCGCTGCTTGGAACTTTTGGTGTGATTGTATTTGAAAGGGGCGAAAGAAGCGCGGTCGGTCGTTGGGGATCGTGAAGAGGGAGGTCCGAATGCTAGGATGTTTCCCCAGAGAAGGGCTCCTTCACTAGGCGGGGAACGCGGGGCACCAAAGGCGAGAGGCGTTCGTTTAGCATTTTCAAGACTCTTGAGACTCTGTGACAAGTGAACACCCCGCCACTCCCTATTCTAATACAACATCGGATAATCCGTGTGCAAATACCTTACGGCACTGGTGTCAATTATTTGATCGGATTGACTCCTAAGTGAATCGTACAGTTGTCCAAGGTGTTGATTAAGAATAGTATAGGCACACGTCAACAATAAGGCATGTCGCTTCAGATACTTACATATTTTACTCTGATGAGCTGCAAGAGTCCTGAATACGCCAAGTGCACGTTCTATAGCGTGCTTTCCGGAGATGCGTGGATAGATATCTGTTTGGGATAGCATTACAGTATTTAGCATACCCTAGAATGCACTTCACTCATGGTGGCAGAATTCAGTTCTGCCCTCGCTAGGCTTGGCCGGAGATCAGAGACGATCGAGCTGTAAGAGTGAACAGCTCTGTCGAAAGTGGGTGACAGCAACCGAGGGTCCAGCTCACTTCAAGCCACAATCGGACTCTATTCAAGACCTGTCAATTGAGACACCTTACCCCACCCCTTCTGAAGGATGTAGAATGGTGCATGAGTATGTACGTAAGCCTTAATTATTGGGGTTGCACATTTTCAAGATAACCTGCGTACGAAGTCAAGCGACACGAATACTACATCATGCGCAGGGTTACTTATATTCATATTGAACTGCTTTTGATCTGTACTTTCGCATTTGGTACGCAAGGACAAATACACTCTTCTAGCCCCTCTCTTCCACCTCATGACCGATATGCCTGTCAAAATGCTATCCTACCTTAGTCTCCACTCGGATCGCCGATTCCATGCAACCCTGAACATTGGCATGAGCAGGTCTCTACAGAATGCAATTGTATCTTATTGCCATTCTGCCCTCTTCTTCTCGAACCGTTCATCATGTATGGATCGTAGATTTTGATGTTGGCACAAGGTCACATGGGTGAACAGATGTCATCCTGCTTTCTATACGCCTTGGCCCATCGCTATATTGCCGGCAGCGATCTGATATGGATCGTCAATTCTTCAGCCTTTCACGGTACCATGGCTTCCCTCGCGCATTTTTGAAGCGATGCCGTCCGCTCCTTTCTGCTCATTCAATTTTGCTTCAAATTTGGCAAACTCCTCCATGGCTATTTCCTCCTCCTGATCGAGCACCTGCGTAACGCCTTTGACCTCTTCGATCTGCAAGAGCCTATGGTCAGCAATGCTAGGCTACTTGAGAAACGCCCAGCAGATAACGCACATAATGCATCAACATGCTCTCGATGCCATTTTTTAGGGTCACGGTGCTGGAATCACATGTTCGGCAAGCTCCACGGAGTGTAAGTAAAACATTTCCTTTGTCAAACCCTCGAAACTCGATATCGCCACCATCGTCCTGAATAGCGGGTCGAATCCTGGTCTCAAGGAGCTCCTTAATCATACCGACCACTTCACTATCATTCTCGTTGTACCCTAATGTATCTTTCGTACCGACATCCTGGCCGAACTCCATGTGTTTGTTTTCCATCGTATTGACTATTTGCTCTCCGGATGTGACTGCTTCTGTTATTAGACTGAAAACTTCTGGCTTCACGTGGGCCCAATTGGCATCGCCAGCCTTTGTAACGGTAATGAAGTCAGAGCCATAAAAAATGGATGTAATCCCATCAATATTTAACAAGCGTGCGGCCAAGGGCGAAGGATATGGTGGGGCTAATGTAGCTCTGGGCGAGAGATACTCTAGAAATGGGGTCGACAGGTTTTGTGGGAGAATAGGATGGTTCGGAAGGAATTTGAGTGCCTATTGTTTTGAGTCATCATTTATTGTGTTTATAGGCATTGTGAAGGCAGTGTCAAGGCGTACATCAGCGTTTGGTGTATTTTCTGTCTGAATGAAGATCGATCGCACACCACGAGCAAACCCTCGCGGTGTGGTATCAAATGGTGAACGAGCACCTATCGCCAACAGTCTTGACCTTGTACTTATTCGATGGAACGCCCGATGGCTCTGGGGACCAAGTCGTGGTGCTTTTCCAAATGTACGTAGAGTATTCAGGGGCGCATATAGCTTAGGCATGAGTAGCGAAGTACGCCAAGTTGCCATGATACAGTGAACATTAAGATATTACGTCTACAGACGCAAAGTTTCGCGAGGCTCTGCGAACGTCATATTCTCGACCTTGAAGGGTTCACCTAGTGACCGCCCACACCTAGTAACCGTCCACGCTAATACCTTGGAACCGCCCGGAGCTTTCTACAGTCAAACCGGTCTATAACGATATGTAATTTCCATTAGGGACTATCGTTATGAAGGGGATATCGTAATGCCTAGTATTGCGGAGTACTCCCGCGTACTCGGTAATCAGTAACGCTAACCCGAAATAGCTTAGTAGCCAGCCTACCGGCAAGAGAAATAGTGGCTCTCAGGCCTCCGAAGGCTAGTCTACCGCAGAATATCAGCGTACCCCGCAAAATGCTATAACGATATGTACCAAAGATATCTAAGAAGCTAACGATATTCATTATATCGCGAATGTCGTTAATCTACACCAAAGATAATCAAATGCACGGGAAAATATCGTTACCCCGCGAATATCGTTATGCCTAATATCGTTATAGACCGGTTTGACTGTATTCCGTTACTTGGAGCTGTCGCTCTAAGGCGTTACAGGGCTTAAAACACGAGAGTCTATAAGTTCTCTTCAGGCCGAGTTCTTAATGAATACTTACGATAAAATCTAACCGGTCTATTATACGCGACAGATTCATAGGCAAAAGTAAATCATCAAAGTCTGTAGTTGTAAAGATAATCAGCGTGGACGGTTACTAGGGATAGACGGTTACCAGGGATAGACGGTTACCAGGGATAGACCGGTACCAGGTGCACCCTTCTCTTCTAAATCCTTGAAATAGCTTGGCAGCGAACACGCAAATACCCCACGGAATTCCGAGTTCAGAGTCAACGGACTTCGACATCGACTCAACACAAAGTAAATCCAGCTTTCGGCAGGCTAGATTTCAGCGCTATTCATGATAGCAACCAGATGCCGAGTATGCTCTGAATCAGCGGCAAAGTACCGATGCCCATCTTGTCAACTACAATAGTGAGCACTGCTTGCATTCCTGCGTCAAATCTATACTCAAAGCTCACAGTTGTTCTATTGATTGTTACAAGAGACATCAGACTGTCCATGCAGACAATACGGAGATTACAATAATCCGCTCGGCGCCAACTATTTTGCCTCCTAAGCCTCCACCAGTGACGTCCGGTGTCAGTGCCCTTACTGCCCATCCCAAAAGCGGCGATGCTTTAACGAAGCTCTGTGTGTTTGAAACTCTTGAACATTCTCCCCAGCTTCGGCGCCTCTACATCCAGTATCCCAGATTGCGCAACCAGCTCAAAGAAATCTACGAAGCTACAAACGAGCCCTCCGATGAACATCTTAACGACTATAAGCCTACTAGAGGCCGCAATAACCAATACTATGGCAGAGGAAGAGGCCGAGAACATGGATGTCGACGAGGGCTGGTTGCATCATGGTCCCATGACAAAGGCTTCAAGGCTGGCCTTCACCAGATGAGGAAGTCAAGGCATTCCACAGCCGCTGGTGGGAATGGGTTGAGGGACTTTTGCAACCTAGTGGCAAGGATGGTTGAGAGCAACGCACCACATTCTGTGGTAAACTAATATATGATTGGCTTGGTTGCCTCCCAAGTGAAGAATTACCAGGCGAAAGATAGCGGATTCGCCAAGCAGCGTTGGGCCCGTATTCTAAGCTATCTTTCAAGTCTGGTGGGCCACTTTTGCAAGTCCTCACAATGAACATGATTTTGCAAGGAGACAAAGCTTCCTAAGGCTTTCCAAAGCGCCCAGCTAACCAATCTACTACGCTGTATGTGCCGTCTCCACTTGGAATCCTTCCCAATGGGGAATGGCCATGGAAACGACGCATGGACATTCTGCCTCCATCGGATAAGTCATGTCACACAAACGTCACTCGTGGATCGTACGTAGCACATGGTACCTCGGCGCATTGCGCATGAGAGTCGGTTCTCATCGCTGAAACCAATTAAACCTTCTCTTGGTGTTCTCTCCAATGCCTGGCGCTTCTATTTGTAGACTTCGTTCGTACAGTACCTGGAAGACCTGCATTAGCGCTTAGACGAAGCAATGGGGAACAAACTCCAACGATGCTCAACAGTGTCGGAGAAAACTCTTCTTCATTATGTGATGTACACAATGACCTGGCGTGGAAGACAAAGAACTTCGGGCTTACGTCATCGTCCTTGCAGAATCGTCCATCGAGTACCAGGCGCTGTACTTCTTCATTTCGTCCTGTCGTAGGATAGCCGACCTCCCGACTCTTCCAGATACTGAATATAACCTCACCCATAATCTCAAATTTTCTCCAGTTAATGCGCTCGCCATCTCCACCATCCACGTAAGTTCTATTACCCTGCTCGGCAAGAACTAGATCTCGGCGATGAAGCGGCAGGAAGGGGATTCGCGACGATGAAGTATTTTCAAAGGCCAAACGATAGGCAAAATGACCTTTTTGGGTTCCCATAAGGATTTCGAGACGCATAAATTGTCTTTGTACCTCTACTGGGACCAGTTCCCGCGTTTGTAATAATCGATGTACAGCTGTTCCATTCACCCCAGCTATTACTGCACCCAAAGCATTATAATTGTTGAGATGACGCAATTTCCATGCCACTCCCATGAATTTCTCCAATGCCTTGGCTCGATGCTTTGGCTTGTCGCGGAGTAGTATCATATTAGTGACCCAGAACGCAACGTGGTTGAATTGATGTATCATACGATTCACATGCTCGAGGCTCTTGCACTTGTCTTTCTGATCATTTTGAAGGCTAACATGCCGTATCAAATCACGTAGCTTGATTGACGAGAACATGATCCAGTCAATCCGCGTAAGTTCTCGAGCAATTTGCTCCTCAGGTATTTCCATCAACTGGTGCCATTGAACTTTAGTGAGCATATTTCGAGATACAGGAGCCAGAAGTTGCGCTTGATGTTGAGCATTTTCGACAGTGTTTAGTAAAGTCGAAGACGAGCCTTTGGGCTGACCGTCTGATCTCCTATCGCTGGACGTCAAAGACGGTGATGCAGATGTCCTGTTTGGTTGAGACGTTGGCGGGTTCTCTATATCAGAGTGGTCGATAACATCTTCTATTGAAGAGTCTGAAGTGAGCGTCGGAGACTCTGCATTGAGGGTCAAAGCTGTGCTTTGAACAGATGACATTGTTACGAGGCTATCCATTGTATTTGCTCTACTTCGACTTTTGTCTGAGCAGGCCCATCCAGTATCGTCATCTTCGCATACAACGTCCAAATAGGGACTTATCTCTTTGCTAGCAATGGCGTGTTCTTGGGACATTGTCAATCTCTGTAGGAATCCGGTCATGATTCGTTGACTAGTAGGGTGGGCGAAGTCGCCGGGATAGTATGATACCCATTCTTTGAGGATATTCAAATACCTTAGCTGCGACGCGATTCTGGTCATGTATGGAGTGGCTTTATCATTGAGCTCGTCGAAGCGGCGAATAACTGCCAAGACCAGAGTGGAGGGTGGAGCGAACTTTCGGTAAAGACAAAGGAAGATTGTCGCAAATTTGGCATCCGACTTCAAGATTGGTTGCGATAATAGTCGATCGACTAGATCTTCGAACGACACCCCAGGCTCCTTAGGCCTCTCTTCGCCACTTACCTGTGCTTCACCCTCGATTGAATCGATAACATCAGGGTCAGCGACAGTGTTTTGCACAATCTCGATCGGGTCACAGAGCGATTGCACAACCTTCCTAGGTGCATCTAGACGTTTTGAAGGATGAGGTCTTACCGAAGCATCAGATTTAGTCTTCGAAGTTTCTGCATTCAATTCTTTTTGGTCGTGAGTGCTTAAGAGAGCCTTGTAATCACAAGCACCTAAAGGTGGTCTGAAGCCAGGTGATCGCCTACCACCAACCAGTTCCCGTCGAGGAAACTTTGCAACTCCCAGATGTTCTAATCCAGATTTCCCAGCCGCAGCCCAGCCGCGCGAAGGTGGCCTCGGTGCGGTACCTCCTAGGGTTTGGGATATGGTACTTGGGATCTCGGAGGCAGCACGGCCATGCTTACTCTTGACTTTGCTAGAACTTGACGAAAGGGGGGCCGCAGGAATTTGCGTATTGGTCAGTGCACGCAGACGCACAGATCGCTTGGCCTTGGAGGCTTCCCTATCTTTGACTTCATCGACTTCTTTGCCTTGGCCCAGTCAATAGAAGGACAATCAATGTTTTCTGGGATACGTGAACTGCATGCTTTGGCGAAAATGCTCCAGGGGGAAGCAAGAAGGATTGGGAGACGTACCACGCCGTTCTTGCATAATACTCCTCAATATCATTGAGATACATCTTCTGTGAGTCTCCGGTGCGGATACTGAAGTCTGGAAGGTTTCTATTCCTTGCAAGGAGCCGCAAAATTCTTCCACCGTATCTTGATCAACTTCCCAGATTTGGAAAGGGTTGTCACATTTCGCAGATACAAGGATCGTGGGCACAGCATGCTTAGATAAGGCTTCTAGTGATGCAGTGTGAGCTCATGTATATCACGTAGTACATTGAAACATTCAACACTCCGAAAACAGCTCCGATGACCGCTTCATGAACGACTGGTGCTTGAAAGGATGAGCTGCAGGGACTCGGATAGACTCACTCAATAAGCTTGGCATTGGAGCTATGCTACTTTGATCCATCACGTCGTACAAGGCCAATACGCCATCAATGTCCGGTCTATCCTGGTCTCGTACCTTTTCAGGCCAAAGCACCTTCTGTTCCGCTGTAACCTCCACATCTTCCAATCCAATCTCAAGTAGTTGGACGATTGATGTTCTACCCTCCCAACACATCTTTTTACTTGATACGCGTGACGAAGAGGCCTTCTTTAAGTCCAACGCACGATGTACAAAAGTCGATTTTCCCACAGCGGGACAGCCTACTACTGCAAGCGAAAATTCTTGCACCTCGCCGGTTTCTTCAACCTTGGGTGGAATAAGCAGACATTCTGATAACACTGAGCTGTTGGAAAGAATGACTTGACTGTTTGCGCTATGGCGCTTTATTGGAAGAGTTTGTTGCTGAGTGGTAGAGGTAGTGGAAGATAGCGAGCCTGAATTGGTGTCTGAAGCCTGACACTCCCGTCCGAATTCTCCTGTAAGTTTTTTCTGAGAGCGGCTGTGCTGCAGGGGCTCTTCGCTCTGAGAAACTCCCATGGGTGCCAGCATCGCGTGCTCCTTGTACTGAGGATGACTTCCAAAGCCTGTGGCCAAAGTGTTCTGAGCGTTATGCGCACCCTCCGGGACTCCTCTGTAGGACCTAGTCCTCTTGGACGACCCCTGAGGCTCCATCACGCGAGAATGCACCGCCGCATTCGGGAGATCTATGCAGTCTCGACGGATAGGCCACGATGCTGGGGCATAGAGAGTTGAAATTAGCACGACAATTTTGCAATCTGCCGGAATGTGGGGCAAGGCATGTACAGTCAGAGAGTAAGAGGGAGGGTAAAGTGTAGACAAAGGATGATCGCTCGTGGGATAGACATCTGGAGGCGGTAACGAGAGTATGGCATAAAGTACCGTAATTATTGCATCTGGGCCAGGCTACTGTTAGTCTCATAAAGAGACCTGCGGAGCGAATCTAGGGGTAAAAGCCCATGCCAAGAATCCTTTACAAATAGTTGTCTCACTAAGGTACCTTAGTTAGGTAGACCCTAGTCGCTAAGACGAAGAAAATCTGCTCCGTAAGATCTAAACTAGAAATTTAATCTTACCTTTAATATATAACTCTAAACTACTTTAAAAGTAAAAGAATATAAAAAATTACTTATATACTATTTAAATCTAGGTATTAATTATAATTATTATATCTCTTAAAACTCTAGTATATATAATATATTCTCTAATCTTAAATCTATTATTAATACCCTTATTATATACCTTTAATCTTCTTACTATAATAGAATATAGGTAATTTAAGACCTTAAGCTTATTATAACTTATTAGTTAGTTAATAAGTCCTCTAGTTACCCCTCTAGGACTAGTATAAATATTAGAACTCTAATCTTTCTTTATATTCTACTTATATATATACCTACCCTTAATAATATTTTAATAAGTACTCTATCTAGTTTATATAGATTAATTAATTAGCTATTAAGGATTCTATTAAGAACTACTTTTATATAGTATAGAAGGCTTTTATAGTTAAGTAAATAGGCTAGTAATAAAAGAATAGGCTAGCGATTATATTAATATACCTAGAAAATAAACAAGACTAATATCCTTATTATTCCTACTATTAGTTATAAAAGTAATAGTAATTAAACTACTTATAACTATCTATTAAAGTCCTTAATATTAACCTTTTACCTACCTATCCTTATAAGCCTTTACTAGGTTACTAGCCTTACTAAGATCCTCTAAGTTATACTATATATTATACTTATTACTATATCTAATCTATTTAATAAGGTATTATATTTTCTATCTATCAATATACTTTTTAACTAAATAATTAATCTTATATTTATTATTATACTTAGTACTATCTTTAATTATAGCTAGGATATACTTCTAACTAAATACCTATTTATAAGGGTTATTACCTACTACTTTAAGCTTTAATTATATAATAGATATAACTAGCTAGAGCTTTATAATTAGAAGAAGCTCTAGCTTATAAGTAAGGGAACTAATCTTCTTACTATAATAGAAAATACGGGAATTAGGACCCTTAGCTTATCGCGGCTTATCGGTTAGTTAATAAGTCCCCTAGATTCCTTTCCTAGACTAGCGTGAATATTAAACCTCTAATATCTCTTTATATTCTACCTACCTATGTACTAACGCTTTATAATATTTTCTATCTAAATTAAGTTATATAACTTACCTCTAACTATCTAATACTTTAAAAATAATAAAAATTAATCTAGTAGTTTAAAAGATATATTAGAATAAATAGATTTACTTACTAATATTAGTCTAACTATTTAATATCTTAATATATCCCTACTACCTAACTAATTTTTTCTTCCTACCTTATTTTTATTATTTAATATATTATTATAAATATTATCCCTCCCCCCTATAATCTACACCTTATAAGCTATACTAATTATCTTTAAAGTATATATTATCGCCCTTCTTATACTAAATATAACTCCTCTAACTCCCTATTAATACCTTCTAAGCGCGTAGCTCTTTCTAAGCTATACCCTAATACTATTAATAAGAGGATTAAATCTTATAAGAGTAATAGTATAAGGCGTACTAGACGCCTAAAGAAGACTAATTTAAGAACCTAAATTAGATCTAGGAACCTACTAGTAAACCCTAGAGATATTATATTAATAGAACCTCGCCCTAAAGAAATACTATTAGGTACTTACCCTTATAACTACCTTAATAAGGATATTACTTCCTAGTAGTATATAGCCCTTACTAATATAACTATTTAAGTAGTTATTCCACCTAGGGACCCCTAGTAACCTACTCCCCTAGCTTTTAAAGAAGCACCTTAAGAATTTACTCCCTAGCCTCCCTTTAAATATAATCTAAGTACCTATTACTAGTATACTTAATAGGAGGCTAATATAGAGGATAATACTAAGTACTAAATACCTATCTAATAAGGCTTATACTAACGGCGGAATAATATATATTAGGGGTAGATACTAGGCTAGGGATATTAAGTATATATGGGTCCCTAGAAAGTAGGAGATATAATACCCTACCTAGTTAATAGATTATTTAATACCCTTATAAATAGATATCTATACTATAATATACTATTATAGAAAAATAATCATACTAGTATAAGGGGTAGTTAATAGCTATATTATAATAGTAGGAAGAATAATTAGCTATCCCCTAACTAGTTATATAAGCTAGCTAATATTAACTTATTACCTAAGGGGCCTTAAAAGGAGGCGGAGCTTAAGGTATAATTTATTAATTAATTACTTAGTAATATAGATAATATTACTATTAATAGATAGTTTATAAGAAGGAGGATTATATATAATAAAGAATTTTTAAATAATATTATTAGTTATAATAATTATCTCTCCTTAACTAGTAAGGGTATAACTAATATTAATACCTATATTAGTTAAACTACCTTCTAGATCTAGGGGTCTATTTATTATCTAATAGGTCCTCTTATTATTAATAATAGCCTTAGGCTAAAATTCGCCTAGATTTATATACTAGATAGTATATAGGAGTAACTAGATATTTATTATTAATAATTTAATAATTAAAATTAAAATACCCTTACTTCTACTTAATATACCCTCTAGTCTATTAACCTATATATCTAGGGGTTTAAATCCTATTATAACTACCTTAAAGAGGATAAATTATAATATCCTATTACTATTATAAGCGTCTATATAAGGACTAGTTAGGAATATAGTACTACTATTAACGTGGCGTCTATAGTACGTAGTAGTACTACGCTACCCCTTTACCTATAGTATATAGAGGAGGGAATTCCCCTTAAAGGGAAGGGTAGTAATTAGTCTTACTATTAATAAGAATAGAGAGTTCTATATATATATATATACACGTATTATTTATAATACTTAATAGCTATATTATTATATAGTACCCTTATATTCTAATTACTCTACCCTATTTAGGGGTAGTAGCCCGACTATTAATAAGATAAGTAGAGAAGAGTTATTATAAGTATAAGGTAAAAAGGTTAGTTAACTAGTATAGATAACCTACTTAAATATAAGGGATTAAGCTTATAAAGAAAGTGAGTCTTAAGAATTAATTAATAAATTAATAATAGATATATTATAATTATAACTAATTATCTAGGGGTAGCTACTAGGCGTATAAACCTAGTCCCCGCTACTTAAAACCTAAGAAGTACTATTATAAAGGATATAAGAACTTAAAGAAGAAGTCTCTAAGAGGTAGTAGATATAATATTTATAATAATATTTATAAAAGTTAGAATAGGAAATATATACTAATAATACTACTTAAGTAGGTTATTAATATTACCTATTATTAATAGAAGAATTAAAACTAAAGCGTCCTTAATATAAAACTTATATTCTTAGATTATAGGACTTATATATATATAATAGGAAGTTAGTATAAAAATATTAAAAATAGTTTAATAATATAATTAATATAATTAAAATAAGTAAAACCTATTTTTTAATAACTTTATAAAAATCTAATACGCGTTATAGTATATAGCCCTAGACCCTAAGGCTATATAATATAAGTATATAAAGGATATATTAAAGGATAAATAGTCCTAGGAATACTTTAATAATTTCTTAATAGATTAAATAGAAGATCCTTAAAATTAATATCTAATAACTAGTAAGTACTACTTAAAAGCTAAGTAAAAGGAATATTAAAAGATTATAAACTTTATAAATTACCTGATTAAATTAGAAAGATAGCTTAAACTATTAATAGAGTATATACTTTATAATAACCTTCTAAATAAATTATATAAGGATCTTTATAATTAACTTATAATATAACTTAATATCCTAGAGATAAGGGATACTCTTATTATATTAGTAATCTAATTAGAGCCTTATATAATACTACTTATATATAAAGATTAAAGGGATAATACTCTTATTAGGGGTTAATATCTTTAAAGAGGAAGAGGAAATTTCTAAGGGTAAAGAGATAATAGCCTATATATAAAGTAAAAAGGGCGGGGCGGTATTAAAGTATTACTATACCTTCCCTAAAGGCCTAAGCCTAACTTCTCTACTATTAAGTATTATAATTATTAAAAGAAGGGATATATAACTAAGGATTATTAAAGTATAAAATTAATAGTTATAAGTATTATAATTAATAAGCTTATAATTAATAAGATATCTAGTAATAAGCTAGTTAAGAGAAGCTTAAATTTAAAAAAACCCTTAAATATTATAATTATATCTACTATTATAATATAAGGGAAGAAGTAGATATAATAACTTATTATTATAATATAAATAGAGTTTAAGAGCTTATAAAGAGAATTTACTATACTAATTAACTTTAAAGTAGATATTAATTATATTAATATATACTTAATAAAGGAGTAGAATTAAGAAATAAATATAAGCTTTAATAATACCTTATATAATAGAGTAGAGAACCTAATTTTATTACTAAGTTCTTATATAAGAGAAATTAAACTTATTAATTTTAATAATATTATATAATATTATAAGGGCGCCTTTTATATAATAGTAAACCTTAATTATAACTTCTACTTTAAGTATTTATAATTAGAAGAATAAAATCGCTAAATAGATTAGTTTATATAAAACTAGTAATTCCCTATTAAGAAAAGTAATATTAAGGAGTACTTTAATACTATTAAAGCCCTAGAAGAGTAGCTTAATAATATTATATTTATTATAATATACTTAAGAGTAAATAATAAAAGCCTACTACTTAAAGTTAAGCTCCCTTTAAAACTTTAAGAATTCTAAGATATCTTCTTAATTAAGAATATTAAGGCGCTACTAGATTATATATATTATAATTATATAATTAATATAAAGGAGAATAAAGAACCTCCCTTTAACTTACTTTATAACCTATTAGAGAAAGAGTTACGCGTATTAAAGGAGTATCTTAAGTAAACTTTAAAAAAGGGATAGATTTATTATTTTATAAGTCTAGTAAGTATATTAATTCTTTTTATATTAAAAAAGGATAGAATATTATACTTATATATTAATTATAAGGCGCTTAATAAAATTATAATTAGAAATTACTATCTACTTTTATTAATTAATAAAATATTAATAAGATTAATTAATATTAAGTACTTAATTAAGTTAGATCTTAAAGATATATATTATTACTTATAAATAAGAAAGGATAATAAATAGAAGATTATATAAGGTATAAGGTATAACTATTTTAAATATATAATTATACCTTTTAAACTTATTAATATATCTACCTTATTTTAAGTATATATTAATAAAGCCCTAGTAGGACTACTTAATATTATATATATTATTTATCTAGATAATATTCTTATCTACTCCTAAGATAAAAGGTCTTATATTAGAGTTATAAAGGTAATATTATAATATCTTTATAAATTTAAACTTTATATTAACTTAAAGAAATATAAATTTATAATAATAAAAGTAGAATTCTTTAACTTTATTATTAGTTATAATAGTATATATATAATAGTATATAAAGTAGATATTATAATAGAATAGCTAGAACCTAGGAGTATTAAGGATATTTAGATCTTTTTAACGTTTATTATTTTCTACTATTATTTTATTAAATACTATTCCTTTATAATTATTATATTAATAGACTATCTAAAAAATAATTATCTATATATTAAAAATAAAAAGTTAATATTAAATAATATTATAAGAGTAGTATTTAAGTAGTTAAAGTAACTCTTTTAAAAAGTACTATTACTTATATATTTTAACTTTATAAGAGAAATCTAACTAGAGACTAATACTTTAATTCTAGCTATTATAACTATTTTATTATAAAAGTTCTTAATTAATATTAAAGGGGTAGAAGTAGAATAGTATCCTATTACCTTCTACTCTTATAAATTATATTTAGTAGAAACTAGATATAAGACTTATAACTAGAAACTACTTATAATAATTAAAGTATTTTAAATATAAAAGTACTTCTTAAAAGGTAGCTTATACTTAATTATAATAATTATTAATTATAATAACTTAAGGTATTTCTAAATAATATTATTATTAATAAAGAGATAAGTATATTAAGTAATAAAGCTTATAATATATAACTTTAAGATATACTATTATATAAGTATTAAGAACCTAGTTAATACCCTATTAAGGTAACTAGATTATATACTAGTAATAGATAAAGAAGATACTTATCTATTAATATTATAAAATAAGTTAAAGAATATTAGGTATATTCCTTCTAATAAGTATTATATATATAGTATTTATAAAGGTTTATAAAATAATAAGGCTTATAATTATAAATAGTATAAAAGGTTAGAGATAGGGCTTAGAAAGCCTTATACCCTAAAAATAGGAGAGAATAACGCGCTCTTAAAGATATAGAGTAGTATAAATAATAGCTTAAACCCTATTATAAGATAGTTTAATATTAATTAAATAGTACTTAGAAGGTATATTATAATTATATTAATAATAGAGTATATATAAAATTAATATAATAACTTACTATTAGAGATACTCTAATATCTTTAAAAGGGAGATAAGGATATTTATAATAAGAAATAATTATTAAAGTCCTAGGGCTATAAAAAGGCTATTAATATATCTCTATTAATAGATAAGATAGGGGTCCTTTATAAGGGTAGCGTAGTTTTTATACCTAGTAATAAAGTAATTAGATAAGAAATCTTAAAGCTTTATTATAATAACTCTTATACTAACTACTACTTATAAAAGTATATATAAAAGCTTATTAAGTAGAAGTTCTATTAGAAATTAATAGGATAAGATATTTATAATTATATATAAGAATATTTAACCTATTAATTAATAAAGCCGCGTAGATATATTATTTATAATATACTATTACTATTATTAATACTTATAAGACCTTTTTAAGAAATTATAATAAATTTTATTATAAATCTCCCTCTAAGTAAATAAAAGGGTAGTATTTATAATATAATCTTAATAGTTATAAATTATTATATTAAGGTAGCTAAGTATTTACTTATTATAAAGATAGTTAATACTATTAATATTACTAACCTATTATATTATAAACTCTTTTTAAGGTTTAATTAATTAAAGGGTATTATTAGTAATTAAGGTATAATATTTATAAATAGCTTTTAGATAGTTATATATTATTATATTAATATAAAAAGAAAGCTTAATACTACTTTCTACCCTTAAATAGATAATTAAATAGAGAGATAGAATAATATACTTAAATAGTATTTATACTACTATTCTACCTAGAGATAAGATAACTAAATAGAGTTACTTTATTTAATAGAGTTTATATATAATTATATAAAGTATATTAGTACTAAGTTACCTTTATATAAGGCGCTTTATAACTACTTACTTAAGCTAGATATAAAGCTTTTAAAGCTACTATTAAGAGAAGTCTTATTAATATAAGAAAGGGTTAAATTACTTTAGAAATAAAAGGAAGGTTTAAAGTAGTACTTATATTAAGTATAAGTTATATAAATAGAGTATATAAATAAATAGTAAAAGTAAAGATAATATAATATAAATAATTATATCTTATTAAATATAAATAACTAAAAAATTATTATAATATTATTTAAGGCCTTTTAAGGTCTTTAATTATATTAATAGTTAAGTATATAAGTTATAACTACTTAATACCTTTTATATATATAATATCTTTTATATCTTACTTATAAAGCTATATTAAAGTAATAGTAAGAGTATTATAAAAGTTATATAAGTAGAGCTTATAAATAATAAAGTTAAATAGGAAGTTAAAGCTATTTTTAATTATAAAATCTCTTATAATAAACCTTAGTATTTAGTAAAGTAGAAGGGTTAGTCTTATAATTATAATTAATAGTTATATAAGCGGGACTTAATTAATATACTAAATATTTTAAAAAGATTTAAGTAGAATTACCTTAAAGTATAAAGTTTATATTATATAAAAGGGGAAATAATTTCTATTATTATAAAAAAAAAAGATACCTAATATAACTAGACTATTAAGGGCGTTATAAGAGAGGGCTATTATATTATATTAATAGTAATATTAAGCCTGTTACTATTACTACTATTAATAATAAGAGTATCCTCTTTATTATCCTCTTCTTTATCCTTTATAATAGGAGGGAGGCGCTTTTATAATATATTAATAAGGCTTTAAAAGTACTTTAAAAGGGGAGATAGAGTAATATATATATATTAATAAAGGATATTAAGAATACCCTCTAGGGTATTTATAATATAAATAGTAATAGTTAGGTTAACCCTAATAGGAGCCGTAATAATAATAGGGGTAGAGGAGGCGTAGTAAAGGTAGTAATAATACTATTAAATAAGCCTATTAAAGGTTTATTAGAATCTAGTAAGCTAAGGGAGGTTAGAGCTAGTATTTAAAGTAGTTATAATATTTAAAAATTAAAGAAGGCGCGTATAAGCGCGGTAAGTATAAGTAGAAATCTCCTATTAATATTTAATATTAAGATCTTTATAATACTTATATTTTATTAACTTAAGGGAGGCGCGCGTATAAGTTATCCTATTAAAAAAGTAAATAAAGCTTTAATTAAAAATATTAGACTTATAATTCTTTAGATTAGAATATAATATAATAAAGGTATATTATATAAGATAATATAAGAATAAACTAGGAGTAGTTTAATAGGGGAGGTTATATACTATTATAAGTAGAGAGGGTAATAGTAGTCTTCTTTTAATTAATAGTAAGGGTAAGTTTATTATTAAGGATTACTTATAAAATAACTACTAGAAGTATAAAGAGGTATAATAAGGTATAAAGGGGGTAATAATATAAATAAGACTTAAAAAGGACTTAATATAATTAATAAAAAATAAAGATATTATAATTAGAAGAATAA